>OLPF01000171.1_pt1 | contig 76989 bp, 87 predicted proteins | sample 1673121 | NCBI WGS metagenome assembly OLPF01 (sample SAMEA3136756, study PRJEB25190) | human gut metagenome
TTTTGTAATTTTGAAGTGGTTTCTATAAAAACATTTAAAGAATTTTCATTATTTTCAATATCTTTTACCTTAACACCTTGAATATTTAATAAATCTGTTATACAATTATTTTGCAATTAAATCAGCTCCTTTATATTGGGTTTTGACGCCATTATTTTATAATAAGCTGCATTTAATTGCAATTTTTTTATATAAAATAATGCTGGAGTGATTTTTCACCCCAACATTTATTATAGAACCGAATAAAGAATAGTAATTTTGCTATTCTTTATTTTTTTCGACAAACTTTTATTGAAATAATTAGAAGTAAGTGGTATTATGTTCGTGTTAGTGAGGAGAAAAAATACATGGATATAAAATTTAAATATATGATTTTAATGATATGCTTAATTGCAAGTGTAGCTTTTGGTTTAACAGCTGCATATCTAGTATATGAAGGAGAAAAAAGACCTACTACAATTAAGGATTTAAAAATGGTTGGTACAGTTTATGAAAACATAGATAATATATTAACAATAAATGTCGATGATGAATATAAGCAAATTTTAGGAAATACAGTATATGTTGATATAAAACAAATAGATGAACAAAAGAGGGAAAATATATCATTTGGAACTAAAATAGAAGTGGATTATTCTAATATAACTGATAAAACTATTACTACTGAAATCATTGCAAAAGATATAAATGTTATAAATTGAAATAGTATAGAAATAAAATATATTAAAAATATTGACAATAATCATAATAAATGTTATAATGACTATTGTCAGTTGTTGGGAGTGTGGCGGAACTGGCAGACGCACAGGACTTAAAATCCTGCGACCCTTAAAAGTCGTACCGGTTCGATTCCGGTCATTCCCACCAAAAAGTATCAGTTTTTTAAGAATTTTAGAAAATTTTAAAAAACTCTAAAATGGTTAAAAAGGCTTTAGTTATAAGGTTTAACTAAGGTCTTTTATTTTTTTGCAGTTTTTTAAAAACTTAAAAAATATATAAAAAATGTTCCAAATTTATGTTCCAAAAATTTTATAGAATTTTTATGCAAAATAAAAGGAGGAAAATAAATTATGGAATTTATAGCTTACAAATCAAACGAAACTTATGAAAATAGATATTTTCAAATACCACAAGAGCTATTTACAAATAACTTTTACAAAGATAAATTAAATTCAGATAGCAAATTATTATATGCATTTTTACTTGATAGACTTACTCTATCTAGCAAAAATGAGTGGTATGATGAAAATGGTAATGTGTATTTAATATTTACGAGAAAAGAGGTTGAAGAAAAGCTAAACTTGTCTGATAAAACTGTTACAAAAGCTTTTAAGCAGTTAGAAGATGTTAAGTTAATCTATGAAAAAAGACAAGGTATGGGAAAATCAAACTTAATCTATGTTGGAAAAATTAATCACGAAGAAAATTATGAAAAGGAAAACTCACAAAATAAGAATCGTAAAAATTACGATTCTAGAGTCGTAAATTCTACGATTCAAGAACCGGAAATTTTACGAGGAATCAATACTAATAATATCAACCCTAATATTAATCATCCTCAAAGTGAAGAAGAAATTATAACTATTGATGAGGTAAAAGATAAGGCAAAACTTAATGAATTTGATAAGGAAGAAAGATGTGTTTTAGAAGATGTTATAGAAAGGCTGTATAGCACTTTAATTTTAAAAGTTGGAAATGTAGAGGTTGATAATTCTAAAATAAAGGACAAGCTAAAACTCATAAACAAAGATAACTTGATTCAGCTAGTAAATATTTATAAAGAGAGTTCAGGAATAAAAAATATGACTCAATATCTGATGAGTTGTTTATATAACAATTTAGGAAATGTTAATATAAATAAATCAGCACCTATCAAAAAAATAACTAACCAAATAATAGGTCGCAAATATTCAGATGAATTTTTAGAAAGCTTTTATATGTGATAGGTGTATGTTATGTTTAAAATTAAAAAATTCAAATTTAAGGCTGATTTAGATAATATATCGACTTATTACTCTCTAATAAGAAATAAAATTAAAATAAATAGAAATATGAGTAAAATAAATAATACTATTTTTGATACTTATAGTGCTAAAATAATTAAAAAATTAAAATCAAACTCGTTAATAAATAAATTTATATTTTCTCTTTTAATATATAGCAAGATTCGCAAATGTACTACATTTACATTAGGCTACCCTAAAACCCATTGGTGATCGTTATGAAAAAAGATATTGTAATGAAAATTAGAACAACTGCAAAATTAAAAGAGAAAATTAAAAAGAATGCTGAAAAAAATAATATGAATATGAGTCAATATATACGAGGAGTTCTTGAAAAAAGAAATATAATAGTTATTAAAGAAGGTAGTGATATATTATTTATATTAAAAAGAGCAGGAAATAATTTGAATGAACTAGCTAAAAAAGTTAATTCAGGAATTGCTACTAGAAAAGATATGGATAAATTAGCTGATATATCAAAAGATATGGATGAAGTATGTCAAATATTATACGATTTAAATCAAAGAAAATATAATAATAAATGAAAGGGGTTGACTTTTTTATTTGTTTTACATATAATCTCGCCAAAAAGGGAGAGATTATTATGAAGAATAATGTTTTAGATATATTTGTAAATAATTTAGATGGTGCTTTACCATATATGGATAAACAAGAAAAAGAAAAATATGATAATTTTTCTAATGAGATTGAAAATTATGAGGAAATAATTTATAATTGTTTCCAAGATAAAAATGATTATTTATTAAAAACAATAGAACAATATATTGATTCTGTATCAGCTCAAAATTCGCTTTTAAACGATTTATATTATAAGGATGGCATAAGATTAGGTGTAAAGTTGAATAATGAAATAAATATCAATTCTACTTAAATAAAATAAAGAGATATTTAATAATTTACTAAATATCTCTTTTTATATAATTATATATTTTCATTTCTTATATCATCTATAATATTTTCTTTTTGAATTTTTTTAGCAATTATTCTTTCTACCATATTTACAAAAATGAAAACAAGTAAAGCCGATATAATTATAACTTTATATGGAATAATTATAGGTACAATATCAAATCTACATATAAAATATCTAATTCCTAAGTTTATTCCTAAACTTAATATAAGAGATATAATAATAGATTCAATACAATAAAATAAACTTTCTAAATTTAACATATTATTAAACTCTTTTTTTGTCATACCTATACTCTTTAAAATGGCAAATTCCCTTTTTCTTAATAATATACTAGAAGAAATATTATTATATATATTAGTAATTGATATTATTAAAATTATAAATATAATACCATATCCTATTGCATACATAATTAATGTTTTATTATTTTCTCGTTCTTCCTCTGATAATATATCCCTAGCTAATATTTCATCATAATTTTTATTTATATCATTGCAAAATTCAAAAGGATTATCTGTATTTACTGTCAAATAAGATAATGTATATGGATAAAAATAATTATCAAACAACTCATCGCTTACTATAAAATATCCATATTGACTATTCATTCTTTCAAGTCCCATTGGATATATATCAGTAATACTTGCTATTTTCAAAGTTATATCTTCTTTATTATTTTGATCATTGAAAGTTATTTCATCTCCAATATCCATATTCAATAATTGAATCTTTTTATCGCCTTTTATTATTCCGGTTAATGCTGTATTATTACACCATATAACTTGGCTCTTACACTCTTCATAACTCAAGCCTAATTTTTCTATAAATCTTAAATATTCTTCTTTTCCAATACTATTTATAGGAATTACTATTTTATTTGAATTCAAAGTTACAACATTTGAATTATAATTTTCTTTATTATTAGAATTAACATATTTTTCTAAATCAGTCCAAACCGCTACGTTTCTTAAAATTGAATATTTATTTATTCTTGTATCTTTTACAATATCTAAAAATGTATTATACTTAACATTTAAATCTTCCTTTACTTTATAACCAATTAATACATTATATTGTTTTTCTTCGTTTAAATCTTTATTCATCTTTTCTGTATATTTTACAAATGAAACTACTGAAATAAGCATAACTAAACTTATTACAATCGTTATCATTAATGAATTATATCGCTTTGAATTTCTTTTTATATTTTTATAAGCTATAACTCCACCTATTCCAAATACCTTTTTTAAAATGCTATTCTGTTTTATATTTTTAGTTTCTATTTTATCATAATCTATTCGTTTCATACTTAAAATTGGAGATATACTATTTAACTTATTTATAGAACTGATACTTGCAAAATACATAGTAATATAAGAAATTATTATACCTAGAATTATTGTCCAAATTGGCACTTCATAAGCAACTTCAACTGCTGTTAAAAAGCTATTTTTTTCAATTAAATTTCTAACTAAAAGTATTAAAATATAGGTCACACATATTGAAAGTATTATTCCTATAAATATACCTATTGTACTTATAATAAAATTCTCTTTATAGGCTAATTTTTTTATCTGCCTTTTTTTAGCTCCTATACTTGATAATATAGAATATTGTTTTATTTTATTGGAAATTGATATATAAAAACTACTACGAATAATAAGAATACTTGATATAGCTATTATTAATATCATAATTATAACAATAAATATAGCCAGCTTTACAATACTAATATCAGATTTTGCACCTTCCAACTGTAATAGTTGAACATTAGTAAGACTTGTTATTTGTAATTCTTCTTCTATTTTTTTGGCAATTTCATTAGCATTATATATATCCTTATATCTAACAGAATAATTTGCTCTATCTCTAACAAAATCCAATTTTGTTATAATAGTATAGCCTGCTGATTTTAATGGTTCAATATGATCATCTGGTTTCTCTATTATCCCAACTATTTTAAAACTTCGATTTTCTAAAAAAATTTTAGTTATTCTTTCCGTTTCTTCTAATTTTCTTAAATATGTTGAAGATTGATTAAATTCATAAGTATTATCTAGAGTTATTTTATATACATCAAAATTTACTATGTCTCCTATGTTGTATTTTATTTTAGCATTATCTTCTATTTGTTTTGATATAACAACTTCATCTGAATTTTCAGGAAATCTTCCTTCTAATAATCTTATTCCGTTTTGATTTATAGCCATATCATCATACTCTTGTAAGCATAAATATGGTTTACCTTTACTATTATCAAGATTTATATAACCAACTTGTTGAGTAATGAAATAACTATCTACTAAACTATTCGAAAGTAATTTAGTAGCATTATTTTTATCTAAAAAATTAAATGTACTATGTTGGTTTCCTTTTACTGCAATAGTATCATTTTTAATTGTAGTATAAAAACTCATAGCAACTATAAGTGTAGAGCAAATAAGCAAAGTAGAAAGTGCAATACTTACTACACTTCCTATATTTCTTTTCTTATTCATTTTTATATCATTCAAAACATATTTTCTTAATATTTTCACTTTAAGAATTCCTTTCATCATTAATTATTTGCCCGTCTTGAATTGTAAGTATCCTATGTGCTCTTTTAGCTATTTCAGGATTATGTGTTATTATAACTAATGTTTGATTATACTTCTTATTTGCCTTTTCAAATATTTCCAATATTTCTTGGGTTGTTTTTGTATCTAAATTTCCTGTTGGTTCATCTGCAAGTATAATATCTGGTTTAGTTATTAATGCTCTACCTATACTTGTTCTTTGTTGTTGCCCTCCTGATAATTGATTTGGAAAATGTTTTCTTCTATCATTTAATTTTAACATTTCAAGTAAATCATCTAATTCATCTTTTTTTACTTGTTTTTTACCTAATTCTAATGGAAGACATATATTTTCTTCAACATTTAATGTAGGAAGTAAATTATAAAATTGATATACCAATCCTACTTTTTGTCTTCTAAACACTGCTAATTCGTCATCATTTAATTTATATATATCTTGTCCATTAAAACTAACCTTACCACTTGTTGGTCTATCAACGCCACCTAACATATGTAAAAGTGTTGATTTTCCACTTCCGCTAGCACCAATAATAGCCACAAATTCCCCTTTATTTATAGAAAAAGAAACTCCATTTAAGGCAACAACTTTATTATCTTTTTCGCCATATATTTTAGTTAAATTTTCTACTCTTAAAATTTCCATTTTATCACCTTAAATAAATATTACTAAAAAATAACTACATTGTTAATACCTGCATAATAAAAGAAACTTAACACAAGTATACAAATTATTCCTGATATAATCATAGCAGTTCCTATTACTTTTGAATATTTTTTATTTACTAATATTCCAGTTAAAATAGTTAGCATTGATATAATAACTGCCATTCCTAAAAACATATTTAAAGCATTTTTCATAGTGTTTGTTTGAATATTTGTATATTCATTAACTAATGATTGTACTTCCTTTGCATTCCCATTTTGTGATATTTCAGATATCAAATTCATTGTAATAGGAACTTGTATTCCTTGTGCATTAGTAGTCATATTTACACTTTTTGCAGAAACTAGTTGTTTATATGCCATTACTGGATATATCATCACTATTCCTAATGTAATTACTAAGCACAAAATAAAACTAAAAACTTTTTTCATATATATACACCTCTTAAAAAATTATATATTATAACTGATAAATAAGCAATATTTTTCAGTATTAAATTTTATGAAAATACAACCATCATATAATTATTACAAAATGAGATTGAAAAATATTTCAATCTCATTTTTTATTAAGTCACTTTGACTTAGGTATTAGGAAATTATGCCCACCAATCGTAAAGTGTAAATGTTAATGTAACATTACTTCCATCGTACGTATAATAGGTTATCTCATAATCTCCCGCCGGTGCACCGCTGAAATTCCAGTTCGTATTAGAATTTCCGGAAAGTGTTATGAAGCCGGAGCCTGAACCGATACCTGATCCGGTCAAAAGCTTGCCGTTCGGATCTTTTATGCTTACGTATGTTGTTGCACTTCCTGATACGTCCAGATTATAATGTGCAAACCAACTCGAGCCGGGAGAGTTCACGTAAAACGTTGTACCGGAACCGTATGAGCTACCACTACCGCTTACGGCAGCAAATGCTGTGACAGAAAAACATGCTACTGATAATGCCATTATAAGAAAAATGGCAATCATTTTAGAGAGTTTGGTGCGTTTTTTTGTTTTAATCATAAGATTTTCCTCCTTGTTATTGTAGTTTTGATTGTCGGCTCATAATGTTTTCTTTTAACAGGGTGCACGAATCTGTTTCATAGTTATGATTTCCTCCTTTTATTTTATTAAAAATAATAGATCAATCATATTTTATAAGACAATTATACTCTTTTTTCAACACATTTCAAGCATTTTTTATCATTTCGACACAGTTCGACAAAACTAGACAAAGTTTTTGATAATTTTAGTGTGTTTTTCTTTATTTTTAAGGATTTTTATATTGACATTTATCGACATTTTTGTATTTTTTATTGACTTTTTATAGTTTATCTTATTAAAATAAAAAGGAAGATAACTTTAATTACCTTCCTAAAAATTTTATTTATACAAATTGTAATTTATTCTTTTAATTTTCCTGTAATTTTTATATATGTAATTTTATCACCATTTCCATCTTTTCTTGTCCAATATTCTATATTATCATAAGTATTAATATCTGAACCAGTACCTTGTGAATCTAAATATTGTTCTATTTTTTCGTCTGTTATAGAAGAATTAAAAACTTTAACGAATTTTTTAATTAATGATTTTATAGCAATATTATCAGTATTTACATTATCAATATTAATACTTACACTATTTTTATAATTTGCCGTAATTAAAATTGGAAAACTTTCTAATGTAAACATTACTTGATTTATGTGGTCTGAGCCATGATGATGATACACAGATAACATATCTGCAGTTATTCTATTATCTGGATTCATGCTATTAAATAACACAATATATCTATTAATATTTTCATCAGCATCATAATACTTTTCTTCTTGTATTTCATTCATTTTACTTGTATCATCTTTCAATATATTTTTACTCTCATTACTAGTACTTTGATTTTCACTTACTTTATCTCCTTTGTAGAATAAAGCCCCCAAAGTTATAACAATTAAAACTATTCCTATAATCAAAATATATATGTTTTTCATACTTACCACCATCTTTATATTATTATATCAAACAATTATATTTTAGTAAAGATTAATAATATTCAATTATATCTTTACAAATACAAGCTTTAATATGGTTTTAGGGTATCCCTATCGCAAATGTAGGACATTTACGAATCTTGCAGTTCAAAAAATAAAGAATAGAAGCGAAATATAATTTTTAGTTTTTTTGATTCATCCAAGTATATAATTCTTCAGCAGTTATTTTACCTTTCTTATATTGCTTTATTTTTTCTTGTGCTTGCTTTTTCCATTTTTCAAATGCTTTTTTCAAATCAGGATCATCACCACTTCTAAATACTTCCATAAACTTTTGCTGATATGTTCTTCTATATTTTAAAAGTGCTGGATTATCTTTAAGATTTTTATTATAAGTTGTAAGTGCACCTTTTTCTCTACAAGGTGGAGTTCCATCTATATTTTCAAAATCACAATATACTTCACTTTGTCTATATATTGGTATAAAATATCTACCACAATTTTGACATTTTTTTATAATTAAATTTTCACTTGTTACAATTTTTTCTAATGTCAAAAATAATATACTAGAAAGATGTGTACTTGTATATACATTATTTCTTTTAACAAAGTTTTCATCATTATCTATTTTCTTTATTAAATCACCTAACGAAAAAGAAGTATAATGAAAAAATTTTTTATCATAATTATCAAATAATAAGTCAAAATCTTTTTCATACCATTGTGTATCATATGTTCTTTTAACTAAACTAGCGACAAATTTCGATATAGGTTTAGCATCTTTATATTCTTCATTACCATTTAAATTATATACAAAGTCAATAAGAGAAGATAAATCAGATTGCATTGACATTAAATCTGTGCGGGAATTATCATATATTGATTCCATAATTCTAACATATTTACTTTCCAAATACATATAATTTCTCGTATATTCACTAGAATCATTTTCTGCTAATAATTCAAAGCCATATTTATATAAAAAATTATTATATGCTGATTGAAACTCACCAAAATCTGTATTTAAAAAATCAAGTAATAAATCTCCAAATTGTTGACAATAAGGACTAAAAATATCGCCAAGTTCTATTTCCACTTCTTTTGATGACTTCTTTACAAAATAATCTTTACCCATTATTTTTGTTAGAGTTACTGATTTAAAACGCGAATCTCCTAAATCTTGAATTTTAGAATTATATGAATAAAGCGGTGTAGAATAAAATTCTAATTTTTTATCCATATCAAACCAAATGTAAAATCCAGTATTAAAAGTTCCTTCAGGAATTTCTTTCATTATTTCCTCCTTTAATTTGTGAAAAATTTTAAATTGTTTTTCACATTGTCTTGACAAAATGCAATCTGCATTGTATAATGACAATGTAAGAGTTCCATAAAAATTTTTCACAATATAATTATATATTACTACATAATTATAAGGTTGTCAAGAAAATAGGAGGTGTTTGATATGAAAAATGAAGAAGAAATAAAACTTTATTCTACTGATGACGTGTGTAAATTACTTCATATAGGTAAAGAAAAATGTTTAGAATTATTCCATAGGGATGATTTCCCAAGCGTTAAAATTGGAAGAAAGTTTTGGATAAAAAAAGAGTGCTTAGCAGAATATTTAAGCCATAAAAGAATTTTATCTTATTAAAGAGAGAAGACTTAAGTTAGAGCCTTAAGTCTTCGAAGAATCAAAGGGAATATCCCTCTAATTGCAATAATTATTATAAAATAAAAAGAAGATTTTTTCAAGATATTCCCTTAATTTTTTAAAAGGAGGTACAATTTGATTAAATTAATTGAGGGTAAAGATTACTCTATACACGAGTATGTTACTAAAAATGAAAGAAAAAATTCAGATAAGAAAATATGTCCTACTTGTGAAAATTGTAGTAAAGTAAATTGTAGGAATAGAAAAAATATTTTCAAAATGAGAGAATGTAAAAAATGTAGTAATTGTAGAGATGTAGAAAATTGCGATAAGTTTTATATATATATTAAATATAAAGCAGAACTTTTGAATCTAGGTAGAAATGCAACTACTGGTAAAATAATTAGAAAGCAATTCACTGCTAAAACAAAAGAAGAAACATTAGAAAAATTATATAAATATAAACAACAAATTACAGAAAATGGTATGGAAGAAAAAATTTTTCATCCAAATGAAGAATCTATTGTTTCACTTGCAAGAGTGATTGAAGAAAAGAAATATAAGGACGGTATAACAAAAACAAATGCATATCTAACTAATCTTTGTTCTATTACAAGATTAGAATTAAACAAATTTGCTAACTATCCTATTCAAAATGTAACAAAAAAGCAGATATGTGATTATTTAGAAAACGAAAGAGAAAAATCACAATCAATATTAGAAAAAGATTATAGAATGTTAAAAAAAGTATATGAGTATGCTACTCATAAAAATTATATTAAAGAAAATTTTTTTATAGGATATGATAAGATAACTATTCCAAAAAGTTATAAAAAGACAAAAAGAGTTGATGCATTAAGAAAAGATGAACAAATAAAACTTGAAAAATATATAAAAGAGCATCCGTCTAAATATAACAACATAATACTTCTTTGCTTATATACTGGTATGAGAATAGGAGAAGTTTTAGCACTTACTACAAATGATATAGATTTTGGTTATGGACTTGGTACTATTGATATAAATAAAACAACTACTAGGTCCGATAACAAAGAAATAGTAATTGGAAGTCCAAAAACTGAATCTGGATATAGAATTATAAATTTATATAAAGAATCAAGAGAAGTAATTGAAAATGCAATTAAAGAAATGATACCAAATAAAAATAAAGTAATTTTTCTTCAATCAAATGGAAAGTATTATTTTGACTCAATGATAAATAGTGCATTAAAACGAATAGCAAAAAATGCAGGTATTAGAGTAATAAATACTAAAAAGAAAAAATCTAATGGAAAATATGTTAATTTATCTATAAGTAGTATAAATACTCATATGTTAAGACATACTTTTGCTACTAGATGTTTAGAGGCTGGTTGCTCTATGGTTTCAATTCAAAAAATGTTAGGACATTCTGATATTAAAACAACAATTAATACGTATAGCAGTGTATTTCCAGAATATGCAGAAAAAGAGTTTAAGATATACACTGAATATAAAGAACAAATGAATAATAGTAATATATAAAAATAAATATATATAAATTTGGAACAATGTTACAAATAAGCAAAAATAGTAGTTAAACATTGATATAACTAGCTTTGACGTGGGTATAAAGAAAATCATTCCCACCATTTGAATTAACTTACGAACAATAAAGTTTGTAAGTTTTTTTTATATCAAAAAATCAACTTATCATTTTATATGATAAGTTGAGAATAATAGTTAAGTTTGTTTTCCTAGATAATCTATCATGATATTTACTATAGGTGTAGTAAAATAAGATTGTGAAGAAATATTATTTAAGTCTGGAGAGTATAAATAAATAGTTTCTGGACCTAAATTAACTAATTCATATAAAGCATTTACATCAGTAACTGATAATATTCCTTGAGCAGTTACTTGACCTACTTCATCATTGTAAGACCATTTACTAGCTCCAACATAAATATTATCAGTTCCTACATTTCTTAATCCTATAGAGATGAAGTCAGTATCAGGGTTAAATATAGTATCTGTTGTTAAAACATATGCAGATATTATAATAGTTATTTTATAATAGCCTATTTCATTAAATTTAATTGTTTCTTCATTAGAATCTAAAGTTACTAAATTGCCTATATCTAATTCTGATCTATCTATTGGTAGTCGAGCTGCCTCTGGCACTGGAATTCCTTCGGCAGATGTACCGGTTTCAAAGGTAACTAGATAAGCCGAACGCATTAATGTTGGACCAGTGGCTCCAGTATCTCCTTTTTCGCCATTTTCACCTTGAGGTCCTTTGATATTACCAACATTTATCCATTTATTTTCATTTTCAGACCATACGTATAAATCTGTACCAACTAAATATGAATCTCCTATATTTCCTATAGGTTCCTCATTTATTAATTGATCATACGTATCAAATGAACCTAGTATAGTAACACTTGTTCCTGCAGGACCAGTAGGTCCTGTGGCGCCAGTGGCGCCTTTTGCTCCGTCAAATCCGCGAGGTATTACAAATTCAAAAGTATGTTGATTTCCAATTTTGTTATCATTCACAATAGCCTGAGTTCCAGGTTCCGCAGTTGTAGTTCTTCCAATTGTAACAGTGGCAGAAGTACCTGCAGGTCCTGTAGGTCCAGTAGCACCAGTAGCACCAGTGGCTCCAGTAGGCCCAGTAGGCCCAGTAGGTCCAGTAGGCCCTGTAATACCTTGGATACCCTGAACACCTTGAATTCCTTGTGCACCCGTAGGTCCTGTAGGTCCAGTAACTCCAGTGGGACCTGTTGCACCTGTACTACCAGCAACACCTTGAATACCTTGGATACCTTGTGCACCAATAGGCCCTGTAGGTCCAGTAACTCCAGTGGCTCCCGTAGCGCCCGTAGGTCCAGTAGCACCCGTAGGTCCCTCAACACCTTGGATACCTTGGACACCTTGAGGACCAGTAGGTCCTATAGGTCCAGGGATACCTTGTATTCCTTGGATGCCTTGAGGTCCTGTAGGTCCAATAGGCCCTCTAGGACCGGTAATTCCTATATTGCAAACAGTTGAGCAACAACAAGGATCATAGCAATTGTTACAACAGTAATTCTTTTTATAACAATTATTCATAAAAAAATCCTCCTTCTATTTGAGCTATGCTCTATATATTTTATGAGAATTTTTTAATAGTGTTAATTATTTATTTTTTTCTAGCTTTTCAAATAAAATTTTATTACTTAAATAAGATTTACTATATGGTTTCTCCTTGCCGGCTAATTTATTATATTTTTTTGATTTTTCATAATCACCTATTTTAAAATAGCATACACATAGCTGAAGATATGGGATATATTTGTATGAATCTATACTGCAAAATCCACCATTTTCCATATTAATTGGCAGATTTGTAGCAAATTCATACCAGTAAATAGACATATAATAATTATTGTATTTTAAAAATAAATTTCCTAATTCACAACATGTTTCAGCTCTTGGCGTGTCATATATAAAACTTTTAAATAAAGATAAAAATGAAAGATCTTTGTTACCAATCTCTTGGTAACACTTTGATAAAAGAATGCATGCATCTATTTTATTTTCTATCCAACCTGTTGGATTTTCTAAAAAATTATTAAAAACTGTTATTGCTTCATTAAATTTACTATTGTAGTATAATTCCCTTGCATAATAAAATTCTTGTCGTGCATCTAGTTTAGTTCCTTTTTTTATCATACTTTCAAATATATTTAAATTTCTTTTCATGTCCTTTTGTTTTTGTTTTTTATGTGTAATTGCAATATCTGAGTACATTATTTTTCCGTTTGGAATTATTACTTCATGTATTGGACTTACCCATTTGTAGTTATTTGATCTTTTTAACAACCTTTCTCTATAATAAGAAAAGTTAACATTGTCATTTTCATCAAAGCCTGTATTATATTTAAACATGACTATGTCTGTAGAGGTATCTAGAGTACTTTTTAATTTTAATATCTTTTTTCTATCATTATCTAAAACTACATCATCAGCGTCTAACCACATTATATAATCTTTTGTGGCCTTTGAAAAAGAAAAATTCCTTGCTTTGGAAAAGTCATCTTCCCATTTAAAATCATATACATATTTTGTGTAAGATTTAGCTATTTTTTTTGTTTTATCAGTCGAACCAGTATCTATTATTATTATTTCATCTACTATATCTTTTATTGAATTAAGGCATCTATTAAGCACTTTTTCTTCGTTTTTAACTATCATGCATAAACTAATTGTTATCATAAAATCCTCCTTTAATTAGATTATATGAAGAAAATTTTTATAATTTCTACAATAAAAAAAATAATCTTTAAATGTTTATAATTTAAAGATTATAAAGATTTTATTTCCACGTTTGAATAATAATAATTTAATATATAAATGTAATCTTTTCCTTGTTTTGCCATTTCATTAGCGCCATATTGACTCATTCCACATCCATGACCATATCCTTTAGTGGTAATTGTTACAGTACCACCTGAAATATTAATTGAAAAATCAGCTGAACGTAGACCAAGTAAAGACCTTACTTTTACCCCTGTAAAGGTTTTATTACCAATTTTTATATTATTTATTCTATCACCTGATGTTCTATCTATTATATTAATTTGTGAATTATCTGTTACGCTAGTACCTAATTTCTGGTTAAATGAATTAAGTGAAAGGGTAGTTGTATATGAAGTAGATTTTAGATTTTTATCTGGACTTTCTACACTTTTTAGATATGGATAGCTAGAACCCCATACAAATTTTGGATCTTCAGTTTTTCCGTTACTTATTGAAAAATATAAGGCATCTATATATTTACCATTATATGTTAAGTATTTTCCTTTTGTAGAATTTATTGCATTTGCTACTTTATTATAGTATGTATTATAAGAATTTCCCCATAATGCCTTTAACTGGTCATTTGTTTTGTATACTTGGTCTGAGATTGTAGCAGATAGGGTAGCTCCTGTGCTTGTCTTTTTTAGTGCATATGTTCGTGCGGCGATAGCTTGTGCTTTTAGAGCTTCTATATTAAATGAAGCAGGCATTTCTGATGCAACAACGCCAACTAGATATTCTTCTAAATCTATTGATATAACATTTCCAGAACTTAATTTTAGTGAAATCATTTTGCCACTTTTATTTAAGTTAGTGCTTGGCTGTGAATTATTTGTGGTTCCTGTATTCTTATTTGTACTTTTATTTTCATTTTTATTTATATTATTAATATAAGTAGTATTTACTTGAGTGCTACTGGTCTTTTCTTCAATAGCCTTATCATAAGTTTGAACTTGTAAAGAGTTTGAAGATTTTGAATCAACAATGGTATCTTCTGATTGAGATATAATAGATGCTTTAGAAATATTTTTAATCTCTTTGGCTTGCAATTTACCAGTTAATGTTGTAAGCAATATAGATCCTACTACAACACCATTTAATATTAATAGAACTGTTTGGTTATTAAATTTATCAAGATTACTAAATGCATATTCTCTAATTTTCTGTGCTAAAGATTTTATTCTCTTTTTAGTGGTTTCAAAATCAAGTCCAAATTCATAATCTGCAGGATAATTTACATATATTACCAATGTATCTGTACCATTGTATTTTTCATATTTGTGATATATTTCTTCCATATTTTCACCTTAAATATGTTTTGTGTAAAATATGGAATTATATTCTACTTTATAATTTATTTTTTTCAAATTTTATTTAATAGCTTTACTATTTAAGATATATATGTTATAATAACTGTGCAAATGGCCCATTGGTCAAGAGGTTAAGACGCGGCCCTCTCAAGGCCGAATCATGGGTTCGATTCCCGTATGGGTCACCAAAAAAATCGTGATTTAATTCACGATTTTTTTATTTTATATTCTAAACTAATTTTAATTTAATAAATACTTTTTTACCTTTTTTTATAACAACATATCCTTTGTCAAATTCTGAACTATCTATTATGTATTTTACATCAGTGATTTTTTTATCATCTATTGATATACCACCTTGTTCAATTAATGTTCGTGCTTGTCCTTTAGATGGAGCTATATTAGATAGAATTAAGCTATCAACAATTGGGAGGCCATATTCTGTTAAATTATCTTTTTTTACTTCAATTGTAGGCATGTTTTCAGAAGTATTAGAATTTTCAAATAGAGCTTCAGCAGATTCTTTTGCTTTTATTGCATCTTCTTCGCCATGTATTATTTTTGTTATTTCAAAAGCTGCAATTTTTTTAGCTTCATTTATTTTTTCGCCTTCTAGAGAACTTAATTTTTTAACCTCGTCCATTGGAAGATATGTTAACATTCTTAAAACGTCGTAAACTTCTTTGTCATCAATGTTTCTCCAGTATTGATAGAATTCATAAGGAGAAGTTTTATCTCTGTCAAGCCATAATGCACCATTAACAGTTTTTCCCATTTTTATTCCATCTTTATTTAAAAGTAGGGGACATGTAATACAAAAGCTTCCTTTTTGATGTAATTTTCTTATCAAATTAACACCTGCAAGCATATTAGACCATTGATCGTCTCCACCAATTTCTATTTGACAATTATATTTTTCAAATAGTGTTAAAAAATCATAGCTTTGCATTAACATATAATTCATTTCGAAGAAAGTAAGGCCACCTTTTTCCATACGTTGTTTGAAACATTCAGCGGAAAGCATTGTATTAACATTAAAATGAATCCCATAAGTTCTAATGAAGTCCATGTAATTTAAATCTAAAATCCAATCACCATTATTTACTATTTTTGCTGCATTTTCCCCTTCAAATGAAACGAAGCGACTAACTTGCTTAATTATTTTATCAACATTTCTTGAAATATCTTCTTTTGTAAGCATCTTTCTCATATCAGTTTTTCCGCTTGGATCTCCAATAAGTGCAGTTCCACCACCTACAAGAATTATAGGAGTGTGTCCGCATTTTTGAAAGTAAGACATTAACATAAGTGGTATAAAATGTCCTATATGTATACTATCAGCTGTAGGATCTATTCCAAGATATACGGCAGTTTTATTATTTGCTACTAACTCTTTTAATTCATCTTCGTAAATTATTTGTTTTATTAAATCTCTTTCTTTTAATACTTCATATATATTTTTATTTTCCATGAGTTCACCTTCTTAACACTATTAGTATACCATACTTTTGCTGAAATTCAACTGTTATAGAGTATAAAAATAAAATGCACCCATTTTTAGTGGGTGCATCTTTAATGCTTAAATAGAAACTTTATAAAAGTTTATTGTTAAAATTCCTTGCTCAGAGATGGGCTTGGTGTTATCTTTTGTTGTATAACACTCGATAAAGATATCGTAGTCCTTATTGTTTTTAAAAACAAAATTCGGACCACCTATATCACCTACTGTAGCATCCTTTTGATTTTCATAGTCTACGTAATATACAGGCATGCTATGGGCATGACGCTCAATTACCTCAAGACCAAGATTTAAAACGCAATTATAAAGCGTACTTGAAACCTGGCAAACTCCACCACCGTATCCTGGAACTACTTCATCACCAACATATGTGTTAGCAATTTTATATCCTTCAGCTTCGCCAGTATTACCAACCACTTCAAACCAGTTGAATGTTTCGCCTGAAGTTAGAATCGTTGTTACCTCATCGCAACATAAGTTAATGTTGTATCCTTTTGTCGCGTAGTAGTCTTCATACGAATATATCGTGGAAAATGAAGTAAGAAGTTCCTTTTCCTTTGAATTTTTAACTTCTTCTATAAGAGATTTTATAGGAACTACCTTATCAGGATTTAGCTCTTCTAAGGTGTTTGGATTAAGATATGATCCATCACTTTCAGGATATGCATAGATTTTTTTTCCTTCATAAAATATACAAGACTTATTTATGCTTATATATTCTTTTGCAAGGAATCCGTTGTCTCCGTCAAAAGATATGCCGTAAAAATCATTTTCTCCGTCGTAGTCTGTAATTATTACAGGAGTATTGGGAAGAATTTGATATATTACATTATCGTCTAATATATTGGGAGAACTCCGGAAATTTAAAGTATCCGTAGTAGTAGCAAGCAGGGAGTACTCTTTCTTTTGTTGTATTTGTACATCAAAAGTAGAATCGCTAGAAGCTGACACTTGTTCAGGGCTTAAAGGTTCACTAGGTTCTGCCTCTGCGGTGGTAGTGTTATAGCTTTCTGTAGTTTCTTCCAAAGAAGAGTTTACTACTTCTTCTGTTTTGCTTGTCTCTGATTCTGTAAAACTATAAGTTACAGAGTTAATTTCCATTGAAAGGTCATGACCATCGGTACATCCTGTAAAAACAAAAAGACCGCAACTTAAAATAATGCTTGATAAAAGAATTTTCTTCATCACTTTTTCCTCCAATAAATAAATAATTAATAAGGTTTAGAGTTTGCTTACAAATATTATAGCATAAACTAAACATATAATCAATTTATTTTACATAATGCTTTAAATATTTAAAATACATAATTATATTAAAATACACAATTATTCTTAAAATGGATTGAATTATTAAAAACTATATAGTAAAATATTTTATTAGAAAATAAGAGGTGTTAAACGTGGAAAAAAAAGTTAAAAATAAAACCTTTTTCGATAGATTTTATCCAACATATGTATATCCAGATGTTGAGAGTATACCATATGATTTAATATTGGGACAGAATATTAAATTAATAATTTTTGATATGGATAATACACTAGTTGATAATAAATATAAATATACAGAAAAATTGAAAAAATGGGCTGAATATATTGCATCTCAAGGAGTAAAACTTCATATACTAAGTAATTCTACAATGGGCAAAAAAGTAAAGAAAGTTGCAAAAGATTTAGGAATGAAATATCATTATAATGCATCAAAACCATTTAAAAGAGGATTTAAAAAAGTATTTGAAGAAATGAAAATACCAAAAGAAAATATATTGATGGTAGGAGACCAGATGTTTACAGATGTATGGGGAGGAAATCGATTTGGAGTTAAAACAGCTCTAGTATGTCCAATTGCAAAAGAAGAAATACTTATAACTAAAGTCAAAAGGCCACTTGAAAGATGGATATTAAAGAAATACTATAAGAGGGAGATGGAGAAAAATAAATATGACTAATATTGTTGCGCATATTATAATGAGTGCCCTAGCACTTATACTAGGGCAAGCAGCAGGGCATTTAGTAAAAAAAATGCCACCTGTTGTAAGTGAGAAAATAACATATAAGGAATTTTTTAAAACGTTATTTCAGGATTTTAAAATAGATTTTATATATACACCAATTTTACTTGTTTTATATAATGCTTTTGTTTATTTTTTAGGCAATGTTTATTCTATATATTTATATGCAATTGTTTCATTTGCACTTGTAATAGTATTTAATATAGATTCAAAGTATAGACTTATACCAGATGAGGCACATATTGTTATTGTAGCATGTAGTATTGTGAATTTGTTCTTTAATTTAAATATGTGGTGGAGTTACCTTGCAGGGGCAGTTGTAGGAGGGCTTATTTTTTGGCTACTTGGGCTTTTGGCTTTACTTATATTTAGAAAAGAAGGTATGGGCTTTGGAGATGTAAAACTTATGGCTGCACTTGGACTTTTCTTTGGACTTAAAAATATACTTGTAGTAACATTAGTATCATTTGTCTTTGGGGCTGTTTTTGGAGTAATATTCTTAATAATAAAAAGAGGGCAAAGTGATGGTTATATTCCATTTGGACCTTTTATAGTAATAGGAGCGGTTATACTTATGTTTGTTCCTGCTAATGATATTATTAATATATATATAACATTTTGCAAATGGCTTGGAGATTCAATATTTGGTTTGATTTATAAAATTACTGGAAATTAATATATATTTTTTATATTCATACAATAGATTATTCTATATTGTATGAATATTTTTTATGTGGAAAAATTACAAAAAATGTGTTATAATAAATTTGTGAGATAAAATATGAACAATACATTAGAAGATTTAGTAATAAAGAGGTTATGTGACATTGTAAATTATTCACTTTCTAAAATAATAAAACCGGATATAGAGATTGAAAGTGTAAATAGCCTTGACAGAGAAGCACTAGACAAAATAAAAGAAAAATACGGAATAGAAGGCGTAATACTCGATATAGATGATACTTTAAGAGAAGATATGAAAAGTATTCCAAGATGTAATGAGGAATGGCTAGAAACCTTAAAGTCTGAACTTAAAGTTGTAGTTTTAAGTAATGGGATAGATGAGAAAATTCAAAAATTTCTTCAGGAAAAAGAAATTAGTTATATAGGATTTGCTATGAAACCGCTAAAGAGAAGTTTTAACAAGGCATGCAAAATAATGAATTTACCACAAGACAAGGTACTTGTTATAGGAGATTCTATTTTTTGTGATATACATGGCGGAAATAGAAATAATATGAAAACTGTAAGGATAAATAAGAATATAAACAAGAAGAACATTAATGAAAGTGAAAGAAAGGAGAGATAAAGCAAATGAAAATATCAACTAAAGGTAGATATGCACTAAGAGTAATGATAGATTTGGCGGAAAATAGTAATGAAAACTTTGTGTCTGCAAAAGATATTGCTACAAGACAAGGGATAACAGTTAAATATATAGAACAAATAATTTCATTGTTAAATAAAGCAGGATTTTTAGAAACTGCCAGAGGTAATTTAGGTGGGTATAAACTAAGTAGGAAACCAGATGAATATATAGTTGGTGATATATTAAATGCAACAGAGGGGGATCTTGCTCCAACATATTGTATAAGGGAGAGTAATTGTTCTAGAAAAAATAGTTGCAAAACTCATGAATTTTGGAGAGGACTTGATGAAGTTATCAAAAACTATGTAAATAGTAAAACTTTGGAGGATTTAATAAGATAAAAATGCACATTTTTGGTATAATGTGTGTATTTTTTTACACGCTATTCCTATTGACATAGTAGGAATAGCGTGATATAATTCCTACTAAAATAGTATGAAAGGAAAAATTATGGAAAATTTATTAAGTATAGAAAATTTATATGTAAATGCAGGAGAAAAGGAAATATTAAAGGGTCTCAACCTTAATATAAAAAGAGGAGAAATACACGTTATAATGGGACCAAACGGGGCTGGTAAATCCACTCTTGCTAATGTTATTTTAAATAACCCAGAGTATAAGAAAATAAGTGGAAATGTTTTATTTGAAGGGGAAAACATTAATGATTTAACAACTGATAAGATATCAAATAAAGGGATATTTATGTCTTTTCAAACGCCTGAGGAAATTCCTGGGATATCTACTTCTAACTTTATAAGAGTAGCTAAAAGTAAAGTAGAAAAAAGTCCAGTTAAACTTTTTAAAGTAAAAGAAGAGATCAAAAAATACGCAGATGAGTTAAACATGAATAAGAAACTTTTAGATAGAAACTTAAATGTGGGCTTTTCTGGTGGAGAAAAAAAGAAAAATGAAATTTTGCAAATGCTAGTATTAAATCCAAAACTTGCAATTTTAGATGAAACTGACTCAGGACTTGATATAGATAGTGTAAGAGCTGTTTCAAAAGGAATAAATCTTTATAAAAATGAGAATAATGCAGTACTTATAATAACTCATAATATGAGAATACTAGAAAGTTTAAATGTAGATAAAGTTCATATATTAATAGACGGAAAGATTGTTAAAACTGGAGGAAATGAGCTTATACATCAAGTAGAAGAAAATGGTTTTAGTAAATATAAAGAGTAGGTAGGATTTATGAAAACAAATATAGATGAAATTAATAGAAATATATATGATATAAAAAATAAGGATAGTTATGAATTTAAGATGAAAAAGGGACTTAGTAAAAATATAGTTGAAGAGATTTCTAAAATAAAGAACGAGCCAGACTGGATGAGAGAGATAAGAATAAAAGCATTGGAAACTTATGAAAAACTTGAAATGCCAACTTGGGGACCAGATCTTTCATCTTTAGACATTAATGATATAGCAACTTATGTTAAGCCTAAAACTAGTTTAAATTCAAGTTGGGATGATGTTCCAGAATATATAAAAAATACATTTGAAAATCTTGGAATTCCAGAGGCTGAAAGAAGGGCATCTCTTGCAGGCGTGGGCGCTCAATATGATTCGGAAGTTGTATATCATAGTATAAAAGAAGACCTTCTAAAAAAAGGTGTTATATATACTGATATGGAAACAGCAGTAAAAAAATATCCAGATATTGTGAAAAAATACTTTATGAAATGTGTTCCAATAAATGATAATAAATTCGTGGCATTACACGCTGCAGTTTGGTCAGGTGGATCACTTGTATATGTCCCAAAAAATGTAAAGGTAGACATTCCTCTACAATCATATTTTAGACTAAATTCTCCAGAGTCTGGTCAATTTGAGCACACTTTAATTATAGTAGATGAAGGGGCAAGTCTTCATTTTATAGAAGGATGTTCTGCACCAAAGTATAATAAGGTTAACCTTCATGCAGGATGTGTTGAACTATATGTAAAAGAGGGGGCATATCTTAGATATTCTACTATAGAAAACTGGTCTAAAAATATGATGAATTTAAATACAAAAAAAGCCATTGTAGAGAAAAATGGTAAAATAGATTGGGTTACAGGTTCTTTTGGATCTAAAGTTTCAATGTTATATCCAATGAGCATTTTAAATGGAGAAGGAGCAAAAACTGAGTATACAGGTATAACTTTTGCGGGTAAAGGGCAAGATTTAGACACAGGATTTAAAGTTGTTCATAATGCTAAAAACACATCTTCTCTTATAAATTCAAAATCAATCTCAAAAGATGGAGGAGCATGTACTTATAGAGCTTTGGTTAAAATAATGGAAAATGCGAGTGGCTCTAAATGTAATGTTTCGTGTGAATCGTTAATGCTTGATGATATTTCAAGATCTGATACAATTCCAGTAAATGATATTAGAACTGATGAAGTTACATTCTCACATGAAGCTAAAATAGGAAAAATAAGTGATAAGACTATATTTTATTTGATGTCTAGAGGAATATCTGAAGAAGATGCGCGTGCTATGATAGTTAGGGGATTTGCATATCCAATATCAAAGGAGTTACCAGTAGAGTATGCTGCTGAAATGAATAATTTAATAAATCTTGAATTAGAAGGGAGTATAGGTTAATGAAGATATACGCAAATGAAACACCGATAAGAACAGCTAAAAATTTTTCTATAAATAATGTTGAAGTAAATATTCCAAAAATTCAAGATGAAAATGTTGAGTTTGGTAATGTAAATATTGATTATAAAGATAGCATTATAGACAGTGAAGTTTTGAATAAAGATACTGTTTATGGTAATGGAGAATATCTTGAAAGTGAAATAGAAAAAAAGTCAAATAGTAAAATTAGAATAAATTTGGCAAGAGAAGTAGTTAAGTTAGATTATAACTTTGATGATAATAATACTACTCTTATTAATAAATTAGATATTGTAGCAAAATATGATTCAGATATTATTATAGTGTATAATTCCAATACTTCTAAAGAATGTTACCATAATGGAATAATTAACATTATTGCACAAGATGGTGCAAATTTAAATGTAACTCTAGTGAACTTTTTAAATGAAGATTCTTATAATTTTGATGCAATACAAACTGAAATATATGATATGGCAAGTGTTAATGTTTCACTTATTGATCTTGGAGCAAGGTATAGTATTATAAATTATTATTCTAATTGTATTTCAGATATGACTCAAAACAATATAAAAACAATATATATTGGAAGAGAAAATCAAGTAAAAGATATGAATTATATTGTGCATATGAATGGAAAAAAATCAAAAGCAGACATAGATGTGCAAGGTGCAATTTCTGATAATTGTAAAAAATCATTTAAAGGTACTATAGATTTTAAAAAAGGATGTAAAAAAGCTTGTGGCAGAGAAAATGAATTTTGTCTTCTACTTTCCAAAAATGCAAGGAGTATATCACTTCCAATGTTGCTTGCAACTGAAGAGGAGGTTGTAGGAAATCATTCTTCGGCTTCTGGTAAAGTGGATGATGAAATGTTGTTTTACATTATGAGTAGAGGATTTAGTTATTCTGATGCGATAAAATTAATAGTAAAAGCTAGGTTTAGTGCAATATTAGAAAATTTAAATGATGAGAAGATAATAGATGAAATTAATCAAAGAATAGATAGGGGATTAGAAAATGGATTATAAAAAGGATTTTCCAATTTTTAAAAATAGGGATATTGTATATTTAGATAGTGCCGCAACAACGCAAAAACCTAAATATGTTATAGATAAGGTAAATGAATTTTATGAAACGCTAAATGCAAATCCACATAGGGGAGCATATAGTCTTAGTATGGATGCAACCGAAGCATATGAAAGTACAAGAGAAAAGATTTCAAAATTTATTGGTGCAAGATATAAAGAAGAAATTATATTTACAAAAAATGCGAGTGAAGCATTAAACTTAATAGCATATTCTTATGGTTTAGATAATCTTTTACCTGATGATGAAGTAGTTTTATCAATTATGGAACATCACTCAAATTTAGTTCCTTGGCAATATGTTACAAGAAAAACAGGCAGTAAATTAAATTATATGTATATAAATGAAAATTATGAGTTAGATGATTGTGAGATAAAAAACAAAATAACAAATAAAACTAAAATAGTGGCAATAACACATATATCTAACGTACTTGGAACTGTTAATAAAGTAAAGGAAATAATAAAATATGCTCATAAAATGGGAGCTATAGTAGTTGTTGATGGATCTCAGAGTATACCTCATATGAAAATAGATGTTCAAGATTTAAATGCAGATTTTTTTGTGTTTTCAGGACATAAAATGTTTGCACCGCTTGGAATTGGCGTTATGTATGGAAAAAGGGAAATATTAAATAAAATGCAACCATTTTTAATGGGTGGAGATATGATAGAATACGTTTATGAACAAAAAACTACTTTTGCGCCACTTCCTAATAAATTTGAGGCTGGAACTCAAAATGTAGAGGGAGTTGTTGGGCTTGGCGCTGCTATTGATTATATAGAGAGTATAGGATATGACAAAATAAATAAAATTGAGCAAGAATTGTACAACAAGGCAATATGCGAGCTAAAAAAATTAGATTTTATAGAATTATATATTCCAAGTAATAAAGAAAACTATTCATCTGTTATATCGTTTAATGTAAAAGGAGTACATCCACATGATGTCGCAAGTATTTTAGATTCATATAGTGTTTGTGTAAGATCAGGAAATCACTGTGCACAACCACTTTTAAGATATATGGGGATAGACTCTACTTGCAGAATGAGTTTTTCTATATATAATACAGAAGATGATATTTTACGACTTGTAATATCACTAAAAAAAGCTTATAATATGTTTGAGAAATATTTAAATAAAAATTGTTAAGGAAGGAATAATACAGTGGAAAATTTAGATGATGTATATAGTGACTTAATAATGGAACACAGCATGAATTCTTACAATAAAAGGAAACTGGAAGAATGTGATTTATGTAAGATGGGGAAAAATCCAAATTGTGGTGACGAAATAGAGGTTGAAATAAAATTTGATAAAGATAAAATTGAAGATATCTCATTTACAGGACACGGCTGTGCGATTTCTCAGAGCTCTGCATCTATTATGGCAGATGTATTAAGAGGCAAAAGTATTAAAGAGGCAAAGGAAATCATAGAAATTTTTATAAATATGATAAAAAGAGAAACTAAAAATGAAGATGAGCTAGAACGACTAGAAGAAGCTATTGCCTTTAAAAATATTTCAAATATGCCAGCAAGAGTAAAATGTGCACTTTTAGCTTGGCACACTATGGAGGATATGTTAGATAAAAATGGAAAATAAGAAAGTATTACTTGGAATGAGTGGTGGAGTTGATAGTTCTGTTTCTGCTCTACTTTTAAAGGAGAGAGGGTATGATGTTGTTGGGACAACCCTTGAACTTTTTGTTGGAAGTAGCTGTTGTAATGTAAACACATACATGGATGCAAAAAATGTTTGTAATTCTATTGGAATTCCTCACTTTACTTTTGATTGTAAAGAGGATTTTAGAAAGTATGTAATTGATGATTTTATAGAATGCTATGCAAACCAAAAGACACCTAATCCATGTATAGAATGTAATAAATATATGAAGTTTGGAATTATGTATGAAAAGGCTAAAGAACTAGGGTGTAATTATATTGCTACAGGGCATTATGCTAAAACTGAATATAGTGAAAAATATGGAAGATGGGTACTTAAAAAATCAAATGCTGGGAAAAAAGATCAAAGTTATGTTTTGTGGAATATTCCTAAAGAGCTAATAGAACATATATTATTTCCTTTGGCAGATTTTAACTCAAAAGAAGAAATAAGGAATATTGCAAGAGAGCATAAATTAAATGTTGCAAACAAACCAGATAGTGAAGATATTTGTTTTATACCAGATGGAGATTATAAAAAGTTTTTGGAAAATAATTCTACACTGCGTCCTACACCAGGAAATATCGTAGATAAATATGGAAAAGTATTAGGGAAACATAAGGGTCTTTATAATTATACAATTGGACAAAGAAGGGGCCTTGGCATATCATATAAAGCTCCGTTGTTTGTTACTGGATTTAATAAAGATAAAAATGAAGTAGTTGTTGGTGAGGAAGAAGATATATATAAAAAGGAAATGTATGTAAATAATATTAATTTATTATTGGTAGATAAATTAGATAAAGGGCAAAGAGTTAGTGTTAAAACTAGATATTCAAGCAAAGAAGAAATGGCTACAATAGAAATGGCTGGAGAAGATAAAATAAAAGTTACTTTCGACACCCCTGTTGCAAGAATAACTCCTGGGCAATCTGCTGTATTTTATATAGATGATATTGTTTTTGGAGGAGGAAAAATAATATAATAATAAACGTTTAAGTTATATTGCAATATAACTTGGCGTTTTTTTCATGGAATTGATATAATCTTTGATTAATTCTTTTAAATATTGTATAATTTATCTTGTGTTAATAAAGGAGAAAGTTTATATGAATGAATATATGAAAATTGCAAAAGAAAACGCAGATAATGGTATTAAAAATAAAGAAGGCGGACCTTTTGGAGCTGTTATTATAGATAAAGATGGTAAAATTATTTCAAATGGTAATAATAAAGTTATTAAAAATAATGATCCAACTGCACATGCTGAAATTGTTGCAATAAGACAAGCATGTGAAAAGTTAAATACATATGACCTTTCTGAATACAAGTTATACACTTCGTGTGAGCCATGTCCAATGTGCCTTTCTGCTATAATTTGGGCAAACATTAAAGAGGTTTATTATGGGTGTACTAAAGAGGATGCAGGAGAAATTGGATTTAGAGATGACATTATATATGATTATTTAAAAGGAAAAAATAATAATCTTATTAGTCTAAAGCAGATGAACAGAGAAGAATGTATAAAAACTTTTGAAAAATATAAATCAGAGGGTGGCATTTTATACTAGTAAAAGAAGTTTATTGGTATTCATGTGTCTATGTGTTTATAATGTTGATAATATCCTTGTTTTTTAATAGTAATGTTAATAACATATTAAGTTTTAAAAAAGTCTTATAGGAATTATATCCTACAAGACTTTTTATTTTATAAATTAAGCTCCATTTCAGAAAAACTCCAAAGTTCATCATGGAATTTAAATGCATTTTTGAATACCTTCGTTTCATTAAATCCGCACTTTTTGTAGCAATTGTATGCATCAGTTGAAGGCGTTGGATTTGATATATATACGGAAATATTAGATATATTGGGAATACCATATGTAATAAGAACAGATAATGATATATTAAAAAAGAGAAATGGTAAATTTTATTGTTCAGGTGTACTAAGACTAACAAAGATATATAATAAATATGTCCAAGAAAAGTTAACTAATATATTAGATGACTTAGAAGAAAATATATTAAATAAAGAACAAAATCAATTATTAGAGAAAAGAAGGAATGATTTAGAAGAGTTAGGTTTATATTTGGCTGATATAGATTTAGAAAACGACTTGGTTAATATAGATATAAATAATAATTTATTAAGTGTAATAAATACAATGGAAAATGAACAAATGAACACTTCTGAAATAATAGATTATATGAAATCAGCAAAAGGATTAAATATGTATAAAGTCATTAATTATGGAGTAGATTTGAGTTTTGTAAGTAAAAGTAAATTAATAAAACCATTAGAAAAATGTATAAAACTTGCAACTTCTGATGAACAGGAGTAAATATGAAGGGGAAGTTTAAATTATCGTTAGAACAAAATAAAATTGTAGAATGTGATAGTAACATAGTCGTAATAGCTGATCCTGGAAGTGGTAAAACAACAACTATGGGATATAAAATAAAAAAGATTTTATCTGAAAATAAGTTTAAGGGTGTAATTGCAATTTCATATACAAACAAAGCAAGTGAAGAATTAAAATCAAGAGTCAAGTATTTAGTAGAGGATATAAAATTGTCTTATTTTGGAACAATAGACAAATTTTATATTTCTGAGATAATAATTCCTTTTGCTAAAGATATTATAGGAATTAAAAAGAAATATGAAGTTACTAAAATAGATGATATTCATTTAATGGGAGAAATAGAGAATAATAAATTAGATTATGCAATTCAACAATTAAAAGAAGGGAAGATAATATTAAATACAATAGGAATTTTGGGTAATTATATATTCGATTATTCAAGTAGGTGTAGGAGATATTTAAAAGCAAGATATTCTCATATAATTATAGATGAATTTCAAGATTGTAATTTAGAACAATATAATATATTTAAAAAAATGGTTGACTTAGGTATTTTGGGAATAGGAGTAGGTGATCCGAATCAATCTATCTTTAGATATGATAAAAGAGATTCTAAATATTTAATAAGTTTAACGTCAGCTAAAAATTTTAACACATTTGTACTAAATAAAAACCATAGATGTCATCAATCTATTATAAATTATTCATTAAGATTCTTATCTCCAGAAGCTGAAATAGAGGATATAGATGAAAAAAGAATTTATGGAGTTAGAGCTGAAGGAAATGAAAGTATATTAGCGTCCAAGATAGATATATTAATAGAAAACTCAAAAGAAAAATTTGATATAGATAAAAATTGTAAAATAGCTATTTTGGTTAGGAATAATAATACAGCAAATATAATATCTAAACATTTAAAAACTAAAAATAAAAGATATATTAATACTGTTTTAGATGAGAGTAGTAATATTATAGATTTGATATCCAAAGATGTACTATCGTATATTATTGGAAATAATGATATATTTATAGAATTAATTTTTGAAAAATATGATATTTACAATAATATAAAAGAAAGAAATAAAATGAAAATTAAAAATCTTTTGTTAGAACAAAAGCAAAAGTTTATTAAATTTGGTAAAACTGGCATAAATGTTGGGAATATAAAGGAAGTTATAGAATTGATATTAAATTATCAATTGGATGATAATGAAATTTCAAATTTACACATTGTTTTGGATAATGATGACATGTTTGAATCTTTATTTGAAATAGAAGATGATACAGTTCCAATAATGACAATACATAAAGCAAAAGGTTTAGAATTTGATGTAGTTTTTATTTTAGATTTGCACAAATTTATTATACCTAAAGAAAAATTTAACCCAAATGGATATGTGGATTTGGAAGAATGTAAAAATGTACATTATGTAGCACTTACTAGAGCAAAAAAAGCTGTAATTTTGTGTTTAAATACAAAAAGAACTAATTCTAAGGGAATAGAGAAAGATGGTATAATTTCAGAGTTTATTAGAAATGATTTACGTGTATTGAGGAATGAAAAATCAAATTTTTAAAAAGAAGGTGTCCTAAAAATTTATTTTAGGACACCCTCATTTTAAGCTTTCATTATGCTTGTCTATTAATTTTTTTAGCGTATTATTAAAATAAGTTTTTGCACTATCGTATTCTTCTGAATTTGGATTGTTATATGTTTGATTACAATTAGGACAATAAAGCGAAGAATAATATCCGTTATGTTTAACCGTTACATTTCCATTACATTTTTTACAAATTGGAGTTATCTTTTCCATTTTTATAGTATTTCCATATTTACTATATGTCCATTCATACATTATTCCATTATATGTATCGCTTGAATAATTTTTATACCAACTTTCATCTTCAGCAGTTCTATCTATAATTACTAAGTATATTCTTAAACATATATATATAATAAATATTGTAAGTATTATTACCCATACTGGTATTGGAAACTTCAATATTGTTATTAAAACTTCAAAGATTTTTTTCCACATAGTTACAAATGCATTTATAAAGTCTATATTTTGGATTTTTGATACTATAATTGGACATATGATATTTGCAAGAAGAAAAACTACTACTGCAATAATTTTATCTTTATATTCCTTTATTTTCATTTTTTACCTCCATTTAATTTATTATAACATATTTAGAATTTTATATTTAGTTTTCATCTAACCATTCATCAAATTCATCATAAGTTTTTTTCCCAGCTTTTATTTCATTAATAAATTCTCTAGCTTCTTTTTTCCATTTTTTATAATTTGTTTTGTAGTATTCAATGTTTGGATTTCTTTTTACAGCCATAGCTTTTTTAGCATATATTTGTCTATATTTACCATATACAGGTTCCTCATTTTCTTTTCTTTTTTGAGATGTTTTTATTCCATATTTTTTACAGGTAATATCTTCTGTATATTTACCATTGCAATATAAAGTGTTATTTTTATCAGAAAAAAAGTATTTACCACAAACTTGGCATTTCTTTATACAATCAACATCATTTAATACTATATGATAAAGAACAATATAAAAATATGCAAATAAATTATTAGTTTTAAAATTATATTTATTGCCAACTATTTTTTCACCATTAGGATCATTTTTTATCATAGTGTTTATTAAAAAATTTTCATCAGATAAAGGATTAGAAATACCTTTTTGAATTTCACCCAAAAGTTCATTCATAAATTCTTCATCTGTAAAAGAAAAGTTTAAAGAATAATCGCAAATATAATCTTTAGATATTTCTTTTAAGTCTTTATTAATATTTTGAAAGATATAAAATCTTTGGGAATTACTTAATTTGTTTAATTTTTTTTCTCTGTTATTATTAAAAACATAGTCAACGAAATTTCTAAATAATAATTGTATTTTTATTAAAGCATCTTTTTCAGTTTCATAAAAAGATTCTGCACATTGTTTTAATAACTCTTTATTAGCAATATGAATAGGCTTGTTAGTACCTATATTGATAACATTCTTGTCAAAATCTTTAAAAATTTTACTCAATTGTTCTTGAGGTATTTTATCTAAATATATAAAGAAAAATGTACAGAAGAATTTAAAGAAATTATCAAAATTATTAAGGTCTAAGTTTAAAAATTCTATTAAATTATCACCCAATGCCATTTTTCTATATTCATAATTTAATATTAAGTCTAAGTCTACTTTTTCTATATTGCGTACAAATAGTAGATTCTCAGGAATAGGTGGGACATTTTTATCAATTAATGAAAGAAATATTTCGTTAAAAGAATCATCTTTCCTTTTAACTTTAGTTTTTTTGTATAATTCATCTACAAGATTTTCTTTATTTTGAGTAGATAAATTAACTTTTCTTGTATCAAATACAACAGAAAAAAATCTAGTTATTTCAACTGGATTATTTTTGTTATATAAATTTAATTCTATTGAGTATTCATTTGGATTTCGCATTGTAATTCCTCCATGTTAACAATAAAACTAGGTTACGGTAGTGATTTTAGTTGTTATCAATTCTCAAAAACTTTCATAAAAAATCTTGTACTTGTTAACTAAAATTAGTATAATTCAATTGTTAACAAAAGTCAATAGGTACCATTGAATAAAGAAAGGAGGATTCAATATTGGACTTAAAAACAGTAGAAAGAACAACACTAACCATGAAAGAAGCAGCAGAATATTTAGGAATTAGTTATTGGCTTGCTAATCAGTTAGTAAGAAGAAAACAAATACCTTGTTCAAAAATTGGAGGCAAGTTTTTGTTTAGAGTACAAGCATTAGATGAATATTTAACTAAAAAAGAAAAAGATTCAATGGCTAAGTAACTGAAAGAAAGGTGAAAGGAGGTATGGCAGAGGTATCATGGATTAAACTTAGTACTAATATTTTTTCAAACAGAAAAGTTGCATTATTACTGAATGAACGTGATGGGGATACGTACTTCAGAATATGGATACAATTGTTAACTATTGCAGGACAATGCAATTCAAATGGAAAATTAATTATAGGGGAGAATAGTCCATTAAATGTGCAACAATTGTCGAAAATTTTAGGAAAATCCGCTAAAAAAGTTGGAGAAATATTAAATAAGTTTATAGATTTGAGGATGATAATTTTTGAAAATAACTGCTATGAAATAAGAAATTGGGGAAAGTATCAAAGTGCAGATAAATTAGAAGAAATACGAAAAAATAATAGAGAATGACAAAGAAAATTTCGTGAAAAAAGTAAAATGCAAGCTAACGTTACAGAAATGTTAGAGTAACACTATAGATAAGAAAAAAGTAGATAAGATTTATTACTAACTGAAAGAAAAAAATTATAAGTTAAGTAATAAAAAAGCTAGTATAAGCCGTTAAACTAAATACTAACTTTAATCAAATTTTATAATAATATTTTAATTCAAAATCTTAAAAAAGTAAAGAAAAAATTAATAGAAGGAGGAATTTATATGAGTGAGAAAACTAAAAAAGAGCCAATAACATATTCAAGATATGGAGACTATTTAATACCAAATTTAATATTGGACAATGGAAAAGTTAGACCTAAAATTGGAAGATATGGAAGGCTAAGATTAAAATTTTTAAAGGAAGAAATGAAACCAGTTTATACAAAAATGTTAATGGAAGATACACTGACAGATTATTTATTAGAAGTAGATGCTAGAGCTACAGATATGGAAAATATGTTGATAAATGAGATGAAAAAATATCAAAACATTGATGAAAAATTAAAGGAAAAAGATCAAATGAAGTGGGTTGGAGCAATGAATATGATAGCGTATTCAGCAAGAGAAATGGTACTTGGAAAATGTATAAACACTTATAATATTTAATGAAAAAAGTGCTTGAATTTAATAAAAATTCAGGCACTTTCCTATAAAAAAAGCTATATTAAATTATAAAAAGAGAGCATATTTATTGTCCAGCAAGTACTGAATTTGTGCACTCACACAAATTCGAATGTGGGATATTCCAAACCCAAGAAAGGAGAAAATGATGAAAAAAAGAGAAATAAAATTAAGTGTATATCTTAATAATGATGAATGGAAAATGTTACCTTTAAAAGCAGAAAAAGTTGGATATAACAAATCAGCTTTAGTAAGAAGTTTAATAGAAGGATTTAAACCCAAAGAAAAACCATCAGATAAATTTTACGAAGATTTAAATTCAATAAGGAAAGTTGGAAATATATTAAATCAAATTGCAACAAGAGCACATTATCAAGGATATATTGAAGATGAAAAATTTTTGAGAAAAATGGAAAATGAATTACAAAATCTTATATTGAATATAAAGAGAAAATATTTATTGCCAGAGAAGAAATAAAAAGTTAAATAATCTGTCGAATTTTGTAAGAAATAAAATTCGACAGATTTGGACTATAAAGTGGAAAAAAATGAAAGCTTATGGTAAAATATATTCATAAAAAAGTTTATAAATAATCTTGGGGGAAAATATGATAAAAGAAATGACTGAGGATGAGGTAAGAGATTTAGCTGGAAAAATTTTAAAGTTTGAAAATACAAATAAAGTTCAATCAGGGGTTGGACAATTAACTTCATTTAATCAATTAGGGTTTAACGGAATAAAAGATAGACCAGATGGATGGTATCTTCCTAAAAATTTTGAAGAACCTGCCATTATATTAGAAACAAAAAATTCAAATCAAAAATTAGAAAACTTTTTAGATGAAGTAATTAAAAATTGTGATATTGTTTCAACAAAATATAATAAAGTAATTGGCATCTTATATAATGGTATAGATGTGATTGTTTTAAAAAATAATGAAGTAATAGAAGCTGTTGATACACTACAAAATAAAGATTATTATTTGTCATTATTTAAAGTAAATAAAATAGATAAACAAAAAATATATGGATTAACTAAAAAAATTAATGATTGTCTTCATACAGAATTTGGAATTAAAAATTTATATCATAGAATGATTTTTACGGCGTGTGCTTTAGTTGCTAAGAGATATGGAGCTATGTTAATAAAAGGTATGAATTATCCTACATTTCATACATTAATACATTCGACATTGTCAAAATCACTAGAAGATAGTAGAAGACAAAATCAAAAATTAGATATATTGCTTGAAGTTTATTCAGAAATTAAGATGAACTCAACTGAAAATCAAGAAGCAATTGATAATTTTATTGAATGGATTTCTGAAATATCTGAGTGTGTAAACTCTGATTATTGGAATGGCGAAGATGTAATGGGAATTTTCTTCAATGAGTTTAATAGATATAAAAAGAAATCAGAAAGTGGACAAGTGTTTACACCAGAGCATATTACTTCGCTTATGTATAGATTGATAGATGTACATCAAGATGATAGAGTGTTAGATGCAGCTTGTGGTTCAGGTGGATTCTTAGTTAAATCTATGAGTAATATGATTAAAGAATCTGGTGGAGTTCAAACTGATAAAGCTAAAAAGATAAAAAGTCAACAACTATTTGGTATAGAATTTGATAGAGAAATCTTTGCATTAGCTTGTGCTAATATGTTAATACATAAAGATGGAAAAACTAATTTGGAACAATTAGATAGTAGAACTCTTAAAGCAGGAGAATGGATGAGAGAAAAGAAAATTACTAAAGTTTTAATGAATCCTCCATTCGAGAGAAAATATGGGTGCTTAAAAATAGTTGAAAATGTTTTAGATAATGTTCCTCAACATACAATGTGTGCATTTATTTTACCAGATAAAAAATTAGAAAAAGATAATAGTGCTTCTATATTAAAACATCATCAATTACAAAAAATAGTTAAATTACCTGAAAAAGTATTTTCAGAAGGGGTAACAACATCAGTATTTATTTTTGAAGCAGGAATACCTCAAAATAATAAGGAAATATTTGGATGTTATATAGAAGATGACGGATTGGAGACAGTAAAAAATCAAGGTAGACATGATATCAAAGACAGATGGCAAGAAATAGAAGACAGATTTGTAGATGTAGTTCATAAACAAAATGGAGATGATACAATTCAATGGATTAAGCCAAGTGAACATTTAAGTTATCAAATGCCAGAAAAAGAATTTGAAATATATGAAGAAGATTTTACAAAGACTATGATGAATTATATTATGTATCAAGAAGGAATTGATGTAAAAGAATTTTCAGACAAATTAATAGAAAAGGTAATGTATTCGAGTCGTGTTGCCGAGGATGGCGAAGACTATGTTATTACATTAAAAGGTGATAACAATGATGAAAAATAAAATAGATACAACTAAGTGGGAAAATTTTGTAATAGAAGATTTATTTGATATTAAAAGACCTTCATCTAGAAGTCAATCTGATTATGAAGAGGGAGAAATACCTTTCATAGCATCAGGAAATTTTAATAATGGTGTATTAAAATATTTAATGCCAAAAGATAATGAATTGTTAGATAAGGGAAATTGTATAACAGTAAGTCCAGTTGATGGCAGTTCATTTTATCAAAAAGAAGATTTCTTAGGTAGAGGGGGAGCAGGATCATCAATAATATTACTTTATAATGATCATTTGAATGAAAAAAATGGAACATTTATAGCAACGATTATTAGAAAAATTTGCAGTAAATATGGATATAGCGACATGGGAAGTAAGGAATCAATAAGAAAAGAAATAATCAAAATTCCAGTTGATGATGAAAATAATCCTGATTGGAGTTATATGGAACAATATATGAAAAACATTGAACTACAATCAAGAAAATCAATAGAAAAACTAATTAATTGTAGAGAAGAAGAAAATAAAATTGATATTTCTAAATGGGCTGAATTTAAAATTGGCAATATATTTGAGATAGTGTCTCCAAAAGTTTATCATACAAGAGAAGTGAAAGAAAATTCAAATGGGATACCTTATGTAGTAAGAAGTAAGTTTAATAATGGAATAAAATATATGGTAGAAAAAGATGAAAGATTTATTGTAAACCCTAAAGGCGTAATTTCGTTTGGAGCAGAAAATGCATCATTTTTCTATCAAGAAAATGAGTATATATCTGGTAGAGATATGTATTATATAGATACAAGAAACTTAAGTAGAAATACAGCATTGTTTATAATTGCTTGTTTAGAAAAATTAACTTCAAAGTATTCATATAATTTTGGATTATTTCCCAAATTATTAAAAGAAGAAAAAATAAAATTACCGATTAAGAGTAATGGTGAACCAGATTATGAGTATATGGATAAATATATGGCTGAATTATTAAATAAAGCTAAAAATAAATTAAGCTGTTTAAATGCTATTTAGTAAATTTTGAACAGATTCAAATATAAGAGAGAAGCATAAAAAGGTAAAGAAAGTTTTTATGAGAAGTTTAGGTTTGTATCAAGACATAATGAAGAATCAGGTGCAGGAATGATTTTGTATAATAGTTAAAATAGGAGCAGAAAGTTTAATAAAAGTTAAATTTTCTGTTTTTTTATATTAAATTGCAACTTTCGACAAATTTTGCATTTCGATTATGATATATTTTTTAAAAATATATGGAGAATAATATGAATAATGTAATTTCAAATAAGCTAAAAGATATAAGAAAACATAAAAATATAACACAAGAGCAATTAGCAGAAAAACTAGATATTAGTAGGTCAAAAGTTTCCAGCTGGGAAACTAATAGAAGAGATATTACAATGACAGATGCTATAAATTTAGTTAATTTATATAATATTAGTTTAGATAACCTATTTAATCCAAAACCCTTAGAAGAAAAAGAATATATAGAATTATCTGAAAGATTTTTTAGTAACACAGATATAAAATTAAAAGAAAAAGTTAGAATTATTAAATTGATTGAAAATAGTTTAAAGAATAATAATATAAATGAATTATATGAAAATTATATAAATGACACAAAATGCGACAAAATAGTTTAAAAAAACTGTTTTGTCGCATTTTTGGTATGTAATATATGAGCACGACTTGATATAATAAATATGTAATTTTTAATGGAGGTATATACATTGAAAGAAGAAACTAATAAAATAGGACATTTAAATATGATTCAAGAAATAATTACTAGAATGGGAAATAATTCATTTTCATTAAAGCAGTGGTCTGTAGGAATAATGGTAGCCATATATGCATTTGCAGGTGAAAGTTCTCATAAAGCTGTGATAGTTACTATAATTCCATTAATCGTATTTTGGTTATTGGATGCATATTATCTTATGCTTGAAAGAAAATTCAGATGCTTATATGATGAAGTTAGAATTAAAAAAGAAGAAGAAATCGATTTTGATATGAGTTTTAAATTTATAAGAGTCAAGATGAGTGATGTTAAAAAATATTGTTTCTTTAAAATATTATTTTCAAAAACAATATGGCCTTTTTATATAGTATGTATATTAACTACATTGATAATTTATTTTATAAAATTTTAAGGAGGAACTTATGAAAAGACAGATATTTTACAGTTTTCATTTTAAAAACGATTGTTGGAGAACAGGACAAGTTCGTAATATAGGAACGATAGAAGGAAATAAGCCAGTTTCAGAGAATGATTGGGAGGAAGTAAAGAAAAAAGGAGATGAAAACATAAAAAAATGGATAAATGACCAATTAAAATATAGAAGTTGTACTGTAGTTTTAATAGGGTCAGAAACATCTAAGAGAAAATGGGTTAAATATGAGATTGAAAAGAGTTGGAATGATGGAAAAGGAGTATTAGGAATATATATACATAATTTGAAAGATCAAAATCAAGAAAGAAGCACAAAAGGAGACAATCCATTCGAACAATTTACTTGTAAAAATGGAAAAAAATTATCTGATTATGTGAAAACATATAACCCACCATATGGTGCTGATAGTAAAGCTAATTATAATTATATTGCTGAAAATATAGAAGATTGGATAGAGACAGCAATTAATGATAGAAAATAAAAAGGAGGGATTAAATATGCATACAACAGGAGAGAAACCAGGCAAAGGTGAATATTATTGTATAAAATGTGGACAAAATGTAACATTAGATGACAATACAGATACTTTACCACCATGTCCGAAATGTTCTAATACTACATTTATAAAAGGATAGACAAAAAGCCGAGAACTAATCTCGGCTTTAATCATCTACCCAATCTTCGTAATTTCATTTCTTACAAACTCTTCCACCATGCTATCAATCATTTGATTATACTTAGCCATAACAATAAATTCATGTGTTTTAGGTTCTGGGTAAGTATCTTTTAAATACACTCTAACAATATCAGCAAACTCATATAAATACTTTTCTTCTTCTAAAAGATAATCCATTAAATCTCCATCAATAGTAAGTTTGCTGTACTTTATAGGTTTAACTTCTTTTAAATAATTCTTAAGAAGTATGCCATATCTTCTTAAACTCATTTTCCTTGACCTCCAAGACTCATTATTACTAAATTCAAACATTCACCAAAACCTGCTCTGTAATATTTTTCATTGTAATAACTACAGAAATCTATAAAGTCATCATATATTTTAGCAAGTACAATTCTTGTATATTCTCTATTTTTATAAGGCAAGCTCTTAATTAGTTTTTCCTCAAACTCGTCAAACCTTAAAGGATGTTTTTTATCTTCATTAGATAAAAGGGATAATTCTTCATCTCTAAACAGCATCCAGTGTTTTAATAAATTTTCAATTTTTTCATCATTTTTCATATCAAAAATATCTACGGGTTTTTAAATTTTTGGGAAAATTTTGGGAAGAATTGCTTCCAAAAACATCCTAAAAATGTATAAAAGCTCAATAAACTAAATCTTCTATAAATAGCTAAATACCAATAAAAACTCAAGTTTTCATAAATTTTCAAAAGTGCCTTTGCCGGCGCTAATAACCCAAGGTGAAAAATAAAAATGTGAACATTATGTGAAATTAGCACTCTATACTTGACAATGCTAAAAATAAGAGTATAATAATATACGAAAGTGATAATAATATAGTTATCACTAATATAAATGTGCCACTCCCATCAAGTGTCAACACATTATGTGATTTGAAGGAGTTGATTTTTATGATGATGATACCTAGAAGACATAGTTTTGATTTATTCGATGATATGTTTGGAGATTCATTCTTTAATGAGGGAGAAAGTAAATTAATGAAGACTGATATAAAGGAGAAAAAAGATAAATATATCATCGACATTGATTTGCCTGGATATGAAAAAGAGGGCATAAAATTAGATATACAAGATGGATATCTAACAGTACACGCTAGTGTAAATAAAGAGGAAAAAGACGAAGAAAAAGGAAAATTTGTACGTAAAGAAAGATATGTTGGAGAATGTTCTAGAAGCTTCTATGTAGGAAAAGAAGTAACAGAAGAAGATATTAGAGCTAAATTCAAAAATGGTACTTTGTCTATTGAAGTTCCAAGAAAAGAAGAAAAGAAAGAATTACCAAATAAAAAATACATTCCTATTGAATAGTTTAACGTAAGGATACCCAAGCTTTTGCTTGGGTATTTTTGCTATTAAAACTTGTATAGCCGGGTAATATTTGATAAAATAATCCAAATTGTTTGGGAGGAAATATGGAAATAAAATTGGATTATTCTTTAACGGTAGATGAATTTCTTGAGGTAGTTGAATCTGTTGGATGGAAAACATATAGCAAACAGCAGGTAAAAAAAGCATTAGAAAATACAATGTATGCTGTATCAGTTAAGGTGGATGGTGATATTGCAGGAATTGGAAGAGTAGTAGGAGATAATAGTATAGTTTGTATTTTGACTGATATTTGTGTGAAGCCAGAATTTCAAAGAATGGGTATAGGAAGCATGATAGTTCGTAAGCTAAAACAACTAATTGAAAGTGGTGTAAAACCTGGAGAAAAAATGCAAGTGGAACTTACGCCTACTGCGGGAAATGAAGAATTCTATAAGAAGGCAGGATTTAAATACGAACAAGAAAAAATTACAGGAATGTATTTATGGATAGAAAAATAGATACTTAAGAATAACTTAAGTATCTATATTTTTTTAGAAACTATAAAATCTCTTATTTTATAACCATTTTTTTCATAAAAGTTAAGTCCCCTTTTATTTGGACCAAAGACCTCAATGGTAATTCTCTTGCAATCAATGCTTTTAAAATAAGCCTCAATTTTATTTAATAACTCTTTACCAATACCACTACCTCTAGCGTTAGTTTTAACTATAAGCTCTAAAACTTCTCCAGTTTTTGCACAATCGTTAGTAAGAATATCAATTTCATCACTTATTGATATGACGCCAAGTATAAAACCATCTATTATACCATTATTAATTGATAAGTATATTTTACCAGATTGTTCTTTAAATTTTTTTATATCTAACAGAAAATAATTCTCTCTATAGTTGTCAGAAAGTATTTGTGTATGCCAATCATCAATATCTATTAAATAGTTTTGAAGATCTACTAGTAAATCTTTTATTTCTTCATCATATTTTGAATCGTATTCTATAATCATCTAAAATCTCCTTATAAATTATATTTCTCATCTGATAATATTTTTTTGGCAGTTTCGTTTTCAGTAAGTGAAGAAGAATCTAAAAAATAATCTTCTCCAAAATCGTAGTTTTTAAAATTATTTAGTAGTATAAGACATCTATCTTTCATTTGGCAGTCTACAGGCCTTGTTTTATCTCTTTGCAATATAGTTTGGTCATCTACTATTAGCACGGTAAATTTTTTATTATATCCCTTAAAGTTATTTTTGATATCGTCTAAATTTTTTGGAGTTATAATATAATTGAAAACTACATCATAACCGTAATTTAAATAAATTTTTATTGTTTCAAAGCACACTTTCCAAAATACTTCTAAGTGATTTCCCTCTTTCCAAGCAGGAGTGTAGCTAGATATTACATGATGATAGATATCATCTCCTTCAATTAGTACAGATTTTTTTGAAAGTGATGCTATTTTTCTTGAAACCGTACTTTTACCGACTCCAGCAGGTCCAGTAATTATATATAAATTAGCCATAAAAGTTCCTCCTTTTTGTGTTATTATAACATTGAATTTAAAAAAATAATATATTTGTGTATAAAAATTAAAATAAAGCAATAAATTAGCACTCATAACTTGACAGTGCTAAAAAATAGTACTATAATTTGTAAGGAGAAAAATTTAATAGAAAATTTTTCATATATTTAGTGTATAACAAAGGGGGAATTTTTTTATGGGAACAAAACAATTTAAGGCAGAATCAAAAAGATTGTTAGATTTAATGATAAATTCAATATACACAAATAAAGAAATATTTTTAAGAGAGATTATTTCAAATGCAAGTGATGCAATAGATAAATTATATTATAAATCACTTACAGATAACACAGTTAATGTAAATAGAGCAGATCTTAAAATCAAAATTGATATAGATAAAGAAAATAAAACTATATCAATAAAAGATAATGGTTGTGGTATGAGTGAAGAAGAACTTGAGAAAAATCTAGGAACAATCGCTCATAGTGGATCTTTATTATTTAAAAATGAAGCCGATAAAAAAGAGGATATAAATGTAATAGGTCAATTTGGGGTAGGATTTTATTCTGCATTTATGGTAAGCGATAAAGTTACAGTAAAATCAAGGGCTTTAAGTGACAGTGTAGGACATGAATGGACCTCAGATGGAATTGAAGGATATGAAATAAAAGAGACTGAAAAAAATGATGTAGGAACAGAAATCATTTTACATTTAAAAGAAGATACAGATGAGGAAAAATACAGTAGTTTCTTAGATGAGTATAAAATTAAAGCATTAATAAAGAAATATTCAGATTATATCCGTTATCCGATTGAGATGGAGATGGAACATAGCCATAAAAAAGAAGGTACTGAAAATGAATATGAAAAAGTAAAGGAAATTGAAGTATTAAATTCTATGATTCCAATTTGGAAGAAAAAAGGAAAAGTATCTGATGAGGAATATGATAATTTCTATATAGAGAAATTTTATGATTTCCAAAAACCACAAAAGGTTATTCACACTTCTGTAGAAGGTCAATGTAGTTATGATGCACTTTTGTATATTCCATCACATCTTCCATATGACTTTTATACTAAAGAATATGAAAAGGGATTACAGTTATATTCAAATGGTGTACTAATAATGGAAAAATGCAAAGAATTATTGCCAGACTATTTTGGATTTGTAAAAGGACTTGTAGATAGTCAAGACTTATCTTTAAATATATCAAGGGAGATGTTACAACATGATAGACAGCTTAAGATAATAGCTAAAAACATTGAAAACAAGATAAGATCAGAACTTGAAAAAATGCTAAATAATGATAGACCAGAATATGAAAAATTCTTTACAACATTTGGATTACAATTAAAATTTGGTGCTTATAATGATTATGGCGCAAATAAAGATAAATTAAAAGATCTATTAATGTTTTATTCATCTGCCGAAAAGAAATTAGTTACATTTAAAGAGTATGTATCAAGGGCTAAAGAAGGACAAAACTCAATTTATTATGCAGCTGCTGATAGTATTGAAAAGGCTGAAAAATTACCACAAGTAGAGCAAATAAAAGATAAAGGTTATGAAATTTTGTATTTGACAGAAAATGTTGATGAATTTGCACTTCAAATTATATCAGAATATGATGGAAAGAAATTTGTTAACGTATGTGGAGATAATGTAGATTTAGATACAGATGAAGAAAAAAATAAATTAAAAGAAGAAAATGAGCAGGCAAAAGATATGCTAAATCTAATGAAAGAGGCATTAAGTAGTGAAGTAGAAGAAGTTAGATTTACAAATAAATTAAAAAATCATCCAGTATGTTTAACTAGTGAAGGACAAGTATCTATTGAAATGGAAAAAACGATAAATTCACAAATGGGTGGTAAAGATAGCATTAAAGCTAAAACTATTTTGGAAATAAATCAAAGTCATAAAATAGCGCAAAAATTAAAGGATCTATTTAATACAGATAGAGAGAAACTAAAAAAATATGCTAAAGTTTTATACTCACAAGCTAGATTAATAGAAGGTTTGCAAGTAGAAGATCCTACAGAAATATCAAATATAATCTGTGATTTGATATCAAAATAAAAATTATACTAAAAATAAAAAAGATGAGTTTTAAGATATTTAAAGACTCATCTTTTTTTATTTTTTATAGTATTATAATCTTTCTGCATAAGATATAAATAGCATTTCTTCTATTATATCTATTATTGCAAACACTAACATTATTACTCCAAGACCTACTACAATAGCAGAAGAATTAAATAGTACATATATACCACATACAAGCATTGCAAATGATAATATTGTTGAAATAATAAATGCTGGGAATCCAATAGTTCTTATTTGCATAGAAAATCCAAATCTTACAAGTGCAGAATAAATAATCCAAAGTCCAATTAATATGCTAATTATTGATTGGATTGTTTGACTGTAGCATATGGTAACAATACCTGATATTATAATTATTAGGCTTCCAAAAATCATAGAAAAATCAGGATTTCCATTTGTAGTTCTGATACTAAAAGAAGTAAAGAACTTAACTACACCCATAATTATAATTGAAATACCAATAATAGTAGAAATTACATTAAGTGTTGTGGTAGGATTTACTATTATGATTATACCAATTAATGCAAAAATTATAGATGATAATAAAGAAATGTATCCACTTTTCTTTAAGAATTCTTTCATAATAAATCACCTCAAGCATATTATACACTTAAATTAAAAAATTATAAAGATAAAGTAATTAAAAAAATATTTTTTAGGACATTATGTTAAAGACTATGTCAACTAGTACTAATATCTTTACATTTATATAAAAAAATAGTATAATTAATTTAGTTTGGAGGAAATCATGTCAAAAGAAACAACTATAAAACTTTTTATAATATTAATTATTGTAGCAATAATTAGTGTAACGGCGTTCTTTGTGGATGTAAATATGGTAATTTCAAATAAGAAGCCTATGTTTAGCGTTCAAAAGAGCGTTTATGAAGACGGAGGAACTATAGAATACGTAGGACTGTTTTATAAAATATTTGATTATAAAATTACAAATGGAAAGAACAAAATAGAATTTGGAACATGGTTTTCAAATTATAATGCAAATTAATTTGGAGGAAATTATGAAAAAAGTTGAATTACTAGCACCAGCAGGAAGTGTACAAAAGGCAAAAATAGCATTTATGTATGGAGCTGATGCTGTTTATGCTGGAACTGCTAAACTTTCACTTAGAACAAGAGCTGAAATGAATTCTGATACTTTACATGAAACTATAGAATATGCTCATAGTATAGGTAAAAAAGTATATGTGGCTCTTAATATATACGCAAGAGATAATGATTATAGTGAAATAGAAGAAGAAATAAAAAAACTTAATGAAATTAAGGCAGATGCTATAATAGTATCTGATCCAGGAATTGTTGATATGATTAAAACTGTTGCACCAAATATGACGATTCATATAAGTACGCAAGCGAATACAGTTAGTCTACATTCAGCTAAATTTTGGTATAATTATGGGGCAAAAAGAGTTATATTATCTCGTGAATTAAATAAAAAAGATATAAAATATATAATGGAAAATAAACCCGAAGACTTAGAAGTTGAAATGTTTATACATGGAGCAATATGCTATGCTTATTCGGGAAGATGTTATCTTAGTAAATATCTTGCAAATAGATGTGCAAATCAAGGTGATTGTGCACAAAGTTGTAGATGGCAATATAATCTTGTTGCAAGTGAGGTTAATAATCCTGAAAGCAAAATAAATTTAGATTTTGATGAAAAAGGTACATATCTTTTCTCTTCAAAAGATATGTGTTTGATTGAAAATATTCCTGAAATTATAGATATGGGAGTAGATTCTCTTAAAATTGAAGGAAGACTTAAAACAGATTATTATCTTGCAACAGTCGTAAGAACATATAGACAAGCTATAGACGAGTATTACAAATTGTTAGAAAAAGGAAAAAAAGAAGAATATGATCCTAGTAAGTATTTAAAAGAGTTAATCAAAGTAAAAACGAGGGGACTTTCTAAATTTTATTTTGAAGATGCAGGAAATCAAGATATTCATGATTTTGATGGAAAAAGTGAGAATTTAATGTATGAATACGGGGCAAAAGTTATAGAAAAATATGATTCAAATAAAAATTTATATGTTGTAGAAATTAAAAACAAATTAAGTCTAGGTGATAAATTGGAAATTTTATATCCAAACAAATTTGAAGTAGATTCATTTAAAATAAAAGAATTAATAGATATAAAAACAAAAGAAAATATTGATACAATTAATCCAGGACTTAAAGGTCAACAAGTTATACTTAAGATACCATTTGAGGTGACAGAAGGGACGATAATAAGAAGGGAAAAATAAAATGGATATATATCAAAGGACAAAAATATTACTTGGAGATAGTGCTCTAGAAAAAATAAAAAAATCTTCTGTTTGCGTATGTGGAGCAGGAGGAGTAGGATCTTATGTTATTGAAGCTTTAGTAAGAGCTGGAATTTCAGATATAACTGTTATAGATAAGGATGTAGTGGATGTTACTAATATAAATAGGCAGTTAATAGCATTAAATTCTACAATTGGAATGGCAAAAGTAAAAGTTGTAGAAGACAGAATAAAAGATATAAATAGTAGTACTAATGTTACAGCTATTATGGAAAATATTACGCCTGAGAATATAGAAGAAATATTAAAAGGTAAAAAGATTGACTATATAGTGGATTGTGTTGATAACTTTGCTGCAAAAGTGGCAATAATTGAATATGCAAACAAAAATAAAATAAAATGTATATCAAGCATGGGAATGGCAAATAAAATAAATCCACTTGATATAAAAGTTTCTGATATTTATAAAACTTCTGTATGTCCACTTGCCAAAAATATGAGGAAAAAATTAAAAGAAATAGGAATTAAAAAACAAAAAGTTGTATATTCTACAGAGCCTCCTAAAAAGAAAAATGAAATTGAAAGAGAACAATATGGTAATACTTTAGGATCAGTGTCATTTGTTCCTAGTGTGGGAGGACTTGTAATTGCATCAGAAGTGGTAAAAGATATAATATCATAATATGTTATATTAACAAAAGAGTAAAACACTCATATACTATATGAGTGGAGGTGAGATTATTTTGGAGAATATACCAGGATATAATTTTATGAATTATTATGACAGAATGAGGAGTTATGAGGCAAATTATAGAAGCTCTGAGATGAGGATTTCTATGGAATTACAAAAGGCATTAGAGGCAATAAGAAACTCAACATTAGATGAAGCAGAAGATGCAGCTTTTTATAAGTATCTTATAAGCATTGTACCAAATGAAGAATCAAAAATGATAATTGAACAAATAAGAGATGATGAAAAGAAACATGGAATATTGTTAAGAGAAGTATATTATGATTTAACTGGAATTGAAATTCCAAGTAATAATATGCAATCAGATAAACAATTTAATATGACTTATATTGATGGATTAAAACAAGCTTTTTCAAATGAATTAAAGGCTATGGAGAAGTATAGAACTATTTTAAAATCCATGGAATCTAGAAAAAATTATGATAAGATTTTTGAGATAATGACAGATGAAATGAAACATGCAATTAAATATAGCTATTTATTGCAAATAGCAAAGTAATACATATATTATAAAAAAAGAGACGGAGAAACCGTCTCTTTTATACTACTACCTAAACTACATTTGGCTAGCAGCTTTTTCTATCATTTTTTTAACCATCATTCCGCCTACAGAACCAGCTTGTTTAGAAGTTAAATCACCGTTATAACCTTGTTTTAAGTTTACACCGATTTCGTTTGCAACTTCATATTTGAATTTGTTTAAAGCTTCTCTAGCTTGTGGATTTTTGCTTGATGCCATAATATATTCACCTCCATTATTTTAAGAGTAAAACTAACTAAAAAAGTAAATTTTGTTGTTTTACACTATTAATTTGTGTCATTTAAAATAATAAATACTGGTAATTTTAGGAATTTTAAAAAAAAATAAAAATTTTCTATAAATTCGACAAAACTCGTTTTAAAAAAGTGCCAAAAAGTCTTGATTTTAGAGTAAAAAGTATATATAATTTAGTTACGCTGTTTAGATAAACGAGGGAGGTTTCATGAGTGCAAAAACAAAAATAATGATTGTCGACGACAATAAAGAGTTTGTAAAAATATTAACAATGTTTATAAATTCTCAAAATGATATGGAAGTTGTAGCAACTGCATATGATGGAGTTGGTACAGTAAGCAAAATCAAAGAGAGTAAAGCAGATATAGTTTTACTTGATATAGTTATGCCAGAACGTGATGGACTAGCTGTACTAGAGGATATGCTAAAAGAAGAATTTGAAAGTATGCCTACAATTGTTATAATGTCTGCAATAGGTCAAGAAAAAATCACACAAAAAGCAATAGCTTTAGGTGCAACATATTATGTAGTAAAACCTTTTGATATGGCAACATTAGTTGATAGATTAAGAGATCTTATAGAATCTGAAAGTTCTGATGATTATGTAAATGTTCCGGGTTGTTATACTAAAACAACAGTTAACAGTTCTAGGACAAACTCTACACCTATCGAAGTTAGAGTAACTAACATAATACATGATGTTGGTGTTCCAGCACATATAAAAGGTTATCAATATATACGTGAAGCTATACTTCTTGCTATAGAAAATGAAGATATTATAAATTCCATAACTAAAGTTTTATATCCTAGTTTAGCTAAAAAATATCAAACAACTCCATCTAGAGTTGAGAGAGCAATTCGTCATGCTATAGAAGTTGCTTGGAATAGAGGCCAAATAGAGATGCATGATAAAATATTTGGTTATACTGTTAATTCTAATAAGGGTAAACCAACAAATTCAGAATTTATAGCTATGATTGCAGATAAGTTAAGACTTGAAGATAAGGCTATAAGAATGTAATATAAAAATGCTTTATATTTATTGTTAAAACAATAAATGTGAGGTGTTTTTTTTTACCCCACATTATGCTTTTTTTGAAGATTTTTCTTCGTCATTAGTACAATATTCTAACATGCTAACTACGACATTATTAAAAGAAGTTTTATTAGTTTTAGCAATTTTATTTAGTTTTTCTATTAAATCATCTTTTAGATATACAGTTTTGTAGCTAGCCTCAACTTTATTCTTTTTCATATTTATGTATATACTCATTATTGCATCACTCCTTAAAACATATTTTATATTAAATGGTATAAAAATAATATATTAGAAAAATCTAATGTATATATTGTAATACTTTAAGCGTTATGATATAATCTTTTAAAATATGTATAAAATGTTTAACAAATGCATAAAAATAAAGTTATAGGAGTGATTTTTTTGGAAAGTATTTTAATAACCGAAATATTAATTACAATATATTTTGTATTGATTATTTCAGGTGCGTTTATATATAGAAATTATGAATTGAAGAAAGTACAAAAAGAAATAGAAGAAATCGAAATGAATTCTAGAAATTATGAAATAATATTATCAAGATTGTTAAATAAAAAGTAGTATTAATAAAAGCTCCCAAATATTTTGAGAGCTTTTATTTATTTTATAATAAGTCGTCTTGACATCTACAAGAATTATTGCCGCACATGCAAGATATTAAAAGAATAGCTAAGATAATTAATATTATCCATGTACACGAAGAGCCACTTCCACAAATATTGTTTAAAAATCCTGATGAATTATTGCAACAAGAGCAACATCTATTATTATCATTATTCATATAAAATCCCCCTCTATAAAATTAAATTTCATTTTTTTCATTAAAACATAGGTACCAATCAAGACAGGCAAATCCATCTTTTTCTGATACTCTTTCCATTAACTGATTGTATGTATTTGGTGGCGATATTATTGTTGCCTGACCTGGTATCCAATTTGCAGGTGTAGAAGTACCATTGTTATCTGTATTTTGAAGCGAATCCAATATTCTTAGAATTTCACAAATATTTCTTCCACATGACATTGGGTATGTTAATATACATCTAACAACTTGGTTTGGATCAATAATAAATACTTTTCTTACAGTACTTGTATTACTTACACTTGGTGAAATCATTCCGTACATTTTTGATATTTCCATATTAATATCACATATTATTGGAAATGGAACTGTAATTCCGGTAGAACGATAGATGTTATATACCCATGATAAATGTGAAGGGTTGCTATCAATGGATAGCCCTAAAAGATTACAATTTCTTTTTTGAAATTCTGGGTACATCTTTGAAAAGGCGATAAATTCTGTAGTACATACTGGGGTAAAATCACCAGGATGTGAGAAAAGTATTAGCCATTTTCCATTAAAATCTGAAAGTCTGATATTTCCCATAGTAGTATTTGCCATAAAGTTAGGAGCGTTCATCCCAATATTTATGGGATCCGTACCAATACTCCTTAATTCATTAGTAGTTTCATTATTAATTTCTTCCATATATTTTCTCCTCCTTAAAATATGATATGAATTAAAAGGAATTTTGTTACAAAATAATAAAATATTGGTAAAAATGCCAAAAAACGTTGCGAAATAGAAAATAATACATTTCATCTAAGAAAATAATGAAGTTACAGATAACTTAAAATTACGCTCAAAATTGAATATATAATCTTATTAGAAGATAGGGATGTGCTTATTATGGTTGAAAAAATGAGCGGTTATATCGTAGATAATGTTTTATATAAAGGAGAGAAAATAGAAGGCGATCAAAGAGAAATAATGATGTTTGGAATTACTAGAGTATTAGAAGATATTCCAAAATTTATTTTAATTTTTATTATAGCTTTATTTTTAAATCTTTTAAAGGAACTTGCAATAGTTGCAGGAACTATTTTAGTATATAAAACTTTTATTGGAGGAGCTCATGCTAGGACAAACTTAATATGCTTTATATGTAGTTCTCTATTTTTCATAACTCCTGGAGTAATTGCAAGGTATTTTGAATTTAGTAATGTTATATTTTTTATTTCTTTACTAGTAATTGATTTGTTTTCTATATATGTAATACTAAAATATGCCCCAGCAGACACTGAAGAAGTGCCGATATTAAATAAAAGAAAACAAAATACAATGAAAATTCTTGCACTAATTTCACTGGTAGTTATTAATATTAATTTATTATTTTTTATTAAAGCTAACTATTTGAGAGAAATAATATTAATTACAGTACTTTATACAAATTTAATGACTACGAATGTAGCATATAAAATCCTGAAATGTACTAGAGCAAAAGATTCAGAAGAATTTAAGGATTGCTTTTAAGTAGTTATATTAAACGATTAATCGTTTTAATATAAAATGTTTTCTATCTTACTTATCAATCTAAAATTTATTTAAGAAAGGTAAGTTTATCTAAAACAGCGTAAAAAGATAAGATAGAAAACGAATTAATAAAGAGGGGTGAATTGTATGAAAAAATTAATTAAAAAAGTGGTGGAAATGTATGCTAAATCTTCAACTAATAGTTGTATTTGGTTTATGATCCATCAACCAAAAACTCCAAGGTGTTTAATAAAAAAATAATAATTATAAATACAGCATCAACTAAAGTGAGAAGTAATAAAAACTTCTCACTTTCATTTTGTAAAATAAAAAGTAGATGAAATTATTATAATTCATCTACTTTTCACTGCTTATTGGAATAAGTGAAGCATCTTCTGCATCTGCTTCTTCAAATTCTACAAGTCTTTCTATTATTAAATTTTGTACAAATTTTCCACCTTCTATAGTGGCAAATATTTGAGAAGATTTATTTTTCTTGACAAGTTTTTTTACTTCCCATAATCCTATTCCAGATTTTACTTTTTTACTTGAAACACCTTTTTCATAAATTTTATCAAGGTCAATGTTAATAGATGTATCATAAGTATTTATTACCTTGATAACATCAGCATTTTTTCTTTTATCGTATTTTGCTTCAAATCTTATATATTTTTGTTTAGCTTTTTCTGTTGCTTCCATAGCATTATCTAGTAGTATTCCAAGAATTCTTGAAAGTTCTGGCATAGAAAAGCATATTTTTGTAAAATCACAAGTTACATCTAAGTCAACTGTAATATCTTTATCAACTGCTAGAAAATATTTAGCACCCATTATACCATAAATTGCTGGTTCATTAAAAAGTTCTGGTGTTATAACAGAAAAGTTATTTACTACATTACATTCTTGTAAAACTTTCTTAATATGTTCTTCTAATTTGTCATATTGTTTAGTTGAAACGTAACCGCTTAAGGCTTGCATTATATTATTGTAATCATGTTTTAATGTTCTTACTCCATCTACCATTCCAACCATAGTTTTATTATGCATTTCACTCAAAAGTAATTCAGATTGTGCTTTATCCCTTTCAACTGTTCTTTTGAAAAATATGAATATTGCAATTCCCATAACAATTGTTTCAATAGCGCTAAGTACAAGGAAACTTGTAGGATAATCATAATAATTAAAACCTCTTATTAAAATTTTTGGTAAAAGACATATTCCAATTAATAATATCAAACTAAAAATTTGATTTGATGTTATACTTTCTGATATATCATTGAATTTGGTAAATTTACTAATTAAGAACATTGATAGCTTAATTAATATGAGCAGTAAAAGATTTTGTAATAAAGTAAAAGTTATAAAATAAGTAGAAGTATTTATGATATCGTCAAAGTTACATTTAAATATTCCTGAAAGTATAAGTATAGATATAAGTTCTGTTATGGCAAAAGAGATAAATGTACCAATGGTTATTAATACGGACTTTATAAATTTTACTTTTAGTACAAAGGTTAGAGCAAACAATGTAGGTAGTGAACAAGTTAATATTTTTAAAATAGCACTTGGAAATGTTAAGTAAGCTGCTAAAAATCCACCCGCACTTATTAAAAGTATGCTAAATACTCTCTGAAAAGTACTATATTTTTTACCTTCTAATTTTTCCGTTAAAATAGATATAAGATATATTGTTATTAGTATTTGTATGGATGCATTTATCCCCATTACTATAAATTTATGCATGAACTACACTTCCTTCCAAACTTAGTGTAGACGTCATAGGACATGATATACCGTGTGAAAAATATATCATATTTTGCTTTTTGTCTACACCTATTATTCTATCCGTGTTAGCAATATAGGATTTATGACATCTGATAAAATTGCTAGGTAAGTCTTCCATTAATTTATGTAGTGTTTTAGAGGTATATAAAACTTTTGAAGGTGTAACTACTTTGCATCTACTTTCTTCTTTTTCAATATATAAGATTTTATCTGTTCTTATAGAGGACCATTTGTTTAGATGGAGAAAAATGAGATTGTTTTTGTCGAATTCATCTTTAAATCTATTAACAAGATCTTCAATTGTATCTCTATTTATTGGTTTTACTAGAAAATCAAATACTTTATTTGTTAGTGAAAGTTGTATGTATTTAAAATGAGCTGATAAAAATACTAAATAAAAATTCTTATTGATACTTCTAAGATCTTTTGCAAATTCTAGACCATTCTTTCCTTTATCTTTAAAGTCTATATCTAAAAATAAGACGTATAGTTCATAATTGTATATAGCATTAAAAATTTCTTTTTGGTTATTAGTGACTAAAGTGATTTCAGCATCAAGATTTTGTTCTATAATTTCTGCTTCTAAAAATCGTGCTGTTAATTTTACCGCATTTAAGTCATCATCGCACATACCAATTTTAATCATATGTATATCCCTTCTTTGAATAATAATTTTAATATACTATAATTTTTGCTAAAAGTCAACAGAAAAAATTCTTATTTTACCACAAATTCTCTACAAAATTCGACATTATGTTTTATATGAAAAGGTAATAAAAAATTATTTGGTTAGTATAATTAATAAGGAGTGATTTTCTTGAAAAATAAAACAGCTAAAAAAAGATGGGGAAAAATAATATCTAAAAGTATAAAAATTAAAAATGGTGCAAGTGATGCTAAAGATAGGTTTGCTGACTTTTTTGAATTGCCACAAGAAATTTTAAAGAAAACTACTAAAATAACTATAGTACATAATGATAGTGTACTTATCGAAGGGTATGAAAAAATAATTGATTATCTTGAAAATTATATAAAAATAAGATGTAGGAGTTTGGAAATAATAATTGATGGAAAAATGCTTGATATAAAGGAAATGACAACAGAGGATTTAGTAGTTACAGGGGAAATATATAGTGTAAATTATAAAAAAGTGGGGGATATTACAAGTGAAAATTAAAAATCAACTACAATCTGTAGCGGGAGTAGTTACAGTTCAAATAGAAGGCTTTTTTACAGAACGATTTATAAATTTATGTAGGACTAATAATATTAAAATTTGGAATGTAAGAAATATTACATCTGGTCTTGTTAGTTTTGACATTTACATATCAGAGTTTAAAAAATTAAGAAAAATAGCAAAAAAGACTAAGTGTAAAGTGAAAATTAAAAGTAAAAAAGGAATATACTTTTTTGCATTCAAATATAGAAAAAGAAAGTTATTTATCATTTTAGCTATCTTACTTATTATTAGTGTATGTACATTTTCTAATTTTATTTGGAATATAAAGATAGTTGGAAATGAAAAGGTAGATAGTGAGACCATTTACAAGTCTCTTAAGAATTCTGGGTTTAAGGTAGGTAAACTTAAAGTAGGAACTCAAAAAAGTGAGATAGCTAATAAAGTAAGAGCGGATATACCAGAGATATCTTGGCTTGGTATAGATTTTTCAGGTACTACTGCATATGTAAAAGTTATTGAAAAAACAAAAATAAGTGACGAAAATATTCAAGAAAACGCCAATGGCGATATTGTTGCAATAAAAAATGGAATTATAACAAAGATAATTCCTGAAAATGGTACGGCTTTATATAAAGAGGGAAGCTATGTGGAAGAGGGGATGAAATTAATAGAAGGAAAAATATATAGTAAAATTCTAGAAGAAAGAGCTGTAAGTGCTAAAGGAATAGTTATGGCTAATGTTGAATACTCATTTGAAAAAGAATATTATTATAATATCTTTGAAAAAGTGTATAATAATAAAAAAAGGTGGAGTGTAGGAATCACTATAAATTCCAAAGAATATATGATAAATTATTTGAATAAATCGCTTAAATATGATAAAATTAAAAAAAGCAAGGGCCTAAATGTATTTGGAATGGAAATTTCATTTGATTTATATTCATTTGATGAGTATACTGAAGTGGAAAAAATAGTGTCAAAAGATGAAATTATGAAGATTGCAAGTGATGATGCGGATAGCTATTTAAAAGATAGCATTATTCCAAACTGTAAGAATAGCACTCTAGTAAATACTTTTACAGATATTGTAGAAAAAGATGACAAGATAATTTGTAAAAGTAAATATGTTGTAAATGAACAAATAGGAGAATTTAGAAAAAATGAATGATAACATTGTAATAGACTTAGATGAAAGTGTATCTAAAATAATAGATAATGTAGATTTGAAAGAAAAAATAGAAAAGATTGTATATCTTGCACTAGAAGAAGAAAAAATAAATGTTAATAAAGTATTTGTTAGTATTGAAGCTGTTTCTAAAGAGGAAATAAGAGATATTAACAGACAGTATAGAAATGTTGATAAAGAGACAGATGTACTTTCTTTTCCTATATTTACTAAGGAAGAATTACAGAAAATTTCTTGTGATGATGACCAAAAAAAGCTAAATGAAATAGAGCTTGGTGATATAATTTTGTGTAATGATGTAATAAGAGAACATGCAAAAGAGTATGGAACAGGTCTTTACAGAGAAACACTTTATATGATAACACATGCTATGTTCCATCTCTTAGGTTATGATCATGAAGTAGAAGAAGAAAAGAAGATGATGAGAACAAAAGAAGAAGTAGTACTAAGTCAAATAGGAGAAATATAATATGGATAAAAAAGAACAAAAAGAAATTAATCTTGAAAATTTAAAGCAAACAAAAAATAAAAATTTTTTTACAGCTTTTGGACATGCACTTGATGGGGTTATAAAATCATTTAAAACTGAAAGAAATTTAAGAATCGATTTTATAATTGGACTTTTTGTTTTGATTGTAAGTTTATTTTTTGATTTTACAAAAACAGAATTTGCATGTTTGTGTCTTACAATAGGATTTGTTATATTTAGTGAGATGATAAATTCAACAGTGGAGTATGTTGTTGATCTAATAACAGATAAATATGATGATAGAGCTAAAGCTGCCAAAGATATTGCAGCAGGAGGTGTGCTAGTGTCTGCGGGAGTTGCCACTGTGGTTGGATATTTCTTATTTGCTGATAAAGTCTATAATTTATCGACTAATGTTATATCATCAGTACTTGATTCAAAACTTCATGTTTTATTTATAATAATATTTGCAATTGTATTACTTGCTGTAATCTTAAAAGGAATGTTTGGAAAGGGAGAAAGTTATTCTAAAGCATATCCTAGCGCGAGAGTTGCACTAGCATTTGGACTTACAACATATCTTTATATAGTTACAAGAAGTTTGTTTGTCTCAGGAGTTTCTTTTATTCTTAGTGTTCTTATTGCACAAATAAGAATAGAAAACACAAAAGTAAAACCTATATTTATGGTTATATCTGCTGTACTTGGAATATTATCTGTATTAGTGATATATCAGCTTGTTTTATTAAGACCAAATATAATGTCTTTTTTTCAAAATTTAAATTGTTTTAAATAAATTTTAATAAGATGAATATAATGTAGCGGGTGATTTTTTTGAGAAAGCGCATTATATTCATTTTATTTTTTTTAGTAATGATGATAATACTCGGAATGCTTGGAGTTATTATAAATAAAAAAATAAATATTCCAAATGCTAAAGAAGAATATAAGCTTGAAGATACAATAGTAGAGACTAAAGAAGAGAGCGAAAGATATAGTATTTGTGTTTATTATCCATGTACTCCATATGATATACTAAATGAAGAGATAAATTGCAATATATCTGAATATATATCTGATTTTAAACAATGTTTATCTACACTTTCTGAAAATAAAAAATATAATTTAAACATAAATTTTGAGTCATATAAATTTAAAAATTACATTTCGTATGTTTTTAATATTTCAGAAAATTTAGGTTGTATACATGATGAGAGCTATATCTATACTGTCGTTTACGACATTAAGAAAAATAAGGTTGTAAAAATTCAGGACTTTATTTTAAAGGATGAAAAATTACTAGATAAAATTTCAGAATATTGTTACAACGAATTATTAAAAAATGATGAAATAGCATCTTTTAATGCATCAGAATTTGTGAAAAATGGTACAAAACCAATAATAGAAAATTATGAGAAATTTATATTAAATGATGGAAAATTTGTTGTGTATTTTTCTGAGTACCAGGTAGTTCCTTATTACCTTGGAATGCAGAAAGTTTTTATACCTTTGGAGAGTATTGGTTTAACAATATAATAAAAAGATGGAACTAAGAAATAAAATAGTCCCATCTGCTCAAAATTTAGTCTTATCCGCTACGCGAAACCAAGACTGTAAAAAATATATGAACTATATGGTAAATCATATAGCTAGAAATAGTATTCGTATTAATTTAAAAATTATACAATATTTATTAGAAAAAATAAAAAAATTATCAAAAAAATTGAAGATAAAATAAAATGTGGTATAATTATTTAAGTATAAAGGTGGATATAATATATGGTTGATAATAGTTTAAAATTTGAGGAATTTAGAAACACATTTAGATCGTTTTCTTATGATGCATATCATTTGGAAGATGATGGCAAAAATATAATAGTAACTTATGATTTTGAAATAGAAAAATTAAGTAAGTTTAATCCTAAAATAATAATTGAAAAGGAACAAATAAAAAGGCAACTTAATAAAGCTGGTTTAAAAGATGATATTGATTTTGAAGATGAAACATTAAAATTACTAATTTTTAATCTTGGGATGGCTGAGGCGGTAAGTTATATAAAAATTGCATGCCCAAAGAAAATGTTTGTTAAGTGTGGATATCTTAATGAAAAACAAATTGCATGGTTTAAAAAATTATACGTTAATGGACTTGGAGAATTCTTTTATGTTAATGGAATAAAACATATAAATACAGAAAATTTTATAGATATAGTATGTTTGCAAGAAGAAAAAAGTATAAGTCCAAGCAATAAAAAATTAATTGGAAATTTAATTCCTGTTGGTGGAGGAAAAGACTCTAATGTTACAATGGAGATTCTAAAACCTTTAGAAAATGAAAATACAGCATTTATTGTAAATCCTCGTGGGGCTACAATAGATAGTGTTAACGCAGCAGGAATGCAGGATAGTAAAATAACTGTTCAAAGAATATTAGATGAGAGAATGTTAAAATTAAATCAAAAAGGCTTTCTAAATGGGCATACACCTTTTTCAGCTTTACTTGCTTTTTTGAGTACTACAGTTGCATATATTTCTGGAAAAAAATATGTAATACTTTCAAATGAGTCTAGTGCTAATGAGCCAAACGTAAAGGGTACAAAAATAAATCATCAATATTCTAAAACTGTTGAATTTGAAAACGATTTTAGAAATTATGAAATGGAGTATATAAAAAGTAATGTTGAATACTTTAGCTTATTAAGGCCACTTTGTGAAACGCAAATAGCTGCTATTTTCTCAAAGTATCCTAAATACTTTGGAGTTTTTAAAAGTTGTAATGTTGGTAGTAAGGAAAACATTTGGTGCTCAAAGTGCTCAAAGTGTTTGTTTGTGTATATAATACTTAGTCCATATCTTACAGATGCAGAATTAAAAAAAATATTTGGTAGAAATATGTTAAATGATATTGATATGGAAGAAACTTTTATGCAACTTATTGGTAAATCTACTAATAAACCTTTTGATTGTGTTGGTACTTATGAAGAAATAGAATATAGCTTAGCAGTAACATTAAAGAAGAAATTAAGGGCTAATGAAGAAATGCCAAGATTACTTGATATGTATTATAAAAAATATTTTTACTCTGATATTGCTATAGTGAATGAAACAATAACAAATGGAGACAACAAATTGTTATTTGGATATATAAAAGAAAATAATGTTCGAGGTGTCTTTGAAAAATTATTGAGAGAAAAATTAAAGGAGATTTAATATAATGCAAGATGAAATTGTTAATTATCTTAAAGATAAAAAAATAGTTATTTTAGGGTTTGGAAGAGAAGGAAAGTCTACATATAACTTTTTGAGAAAACATTTTGAAGAAAAAGAAATAGACGTAATAGATGAAAATATAGATATAAATAGTGAAGAGAATAGAGAATATTTAGAAGATATGAATTTAAATGTAATTAAAACTAGTGAGTATATAAATATGTTAAATGCATATGATCTAATCTTTAAAACACCAGGAATATCATTTAAAGGTATAGATATTTCTTCATTTGCAAATAAAATAACGTCACAGCTAGATATATTTTTGAAATATTTTAAAGAGTACGTTACTATAATAGGAATAACAGGAACTAAAGGCAAAAGTACAACGTCTTCTATGTTATACCAAGTTTTAAATAAAGCTAAAAATGGAGTACATTTCCTTGGCAATATAGGACGTTCAATATTTTGTGAGATAGATGAAATAAAAAAGGGCGATACAGTAGTTCTTGAAATTTCATCTCACCAATCTCAATATATAAAAAATTCTCCTAATATAGGTGTAATACTAAATGTTTTTCAAGAACACTTAGACCATTATAATTCATATGAAGAGTATATTGATGCCAAGATAAATGTTATAAAATTTCAAGCTAAAGAAGACTTTGCTATATACATTAAAAATTCAAGTGATTTAAATAAGAGACTTGAAAATGTGAAACTTAATTCTAAAATTATAAATATTGATCTAAATGATAAAGATAAATTTAGTTATTTTAATTTTGAACATGAAAGAAAATTAATTGGAAAGCATAATGAATACAATATTATGGTTGTTCTTAAAATATGTGAAATATTGAGAGTAGAAAAAAATATTGTTTGTGAGGAAATATATAATTTTTCTCCACTGGAACATAGACTCGAGAATGTAGGACAATATGATGGGGTTTTTTATTATAATGATTCAATTTCTACTATTCCAGAAACTGCTATAGCATGTGTTAACACTATTGGGGATGTTGATACTCTTATAATCGGAGGACTTGATAGAGGAATTGATTATACAAATTTTGAAAAATTTTTAATAGACTCTAAATTAGTAAATATAATTTGTATGTATGATACAGGAAGAAAAATTTTTGACAATATTGTTGGAAAAACTAACAAAAATGTTATTCTTGTAAAGGATATATATGAAGCTGTTGAATGTGCAAAAAAAGTAACAAAAAAAGGCAGAGCATGCGCTATGTCACCTGCTGCTGCAAGTTACGGATTTTTTAAAAATTTTGAGGAGAGAGGAAGAATCTTTAAAGAGTTAGTAAAAAGAAAATAAAATATTACAAAAAGATTATTTAAATTTGGTAAAGACAAGTCAAGCTAGCTTAGTAAACTAAGGGCCTGACTGTTTTTTTATAAATTATTTGAATTTAAAGTTACAAAAAAGTTACAAAAAAATTAAATTTTTTTATAAAAAGTATGGCAAAAAAAAAATATATATGATAAAATCGTTTTTGAATTTATGAGGTGTGTTTATATGAATGAAAAGAAGATTTTAATTGTTGACGATGAAAAACCAATAGTTGATATATTAGATTTTAATTTATCTAAAGAAGGTTTTTCTACGATTGTAGCTTATGATGGTGAAGAAGCAATTCAAAGAGCACTGGAAACTAAACCAGATTTAATACTTCTTGATTTAATGCTTCCTAAAATAGATGGATTTAATGTTTGTAAAGAACTTAGAAAACATTTAACTTGTCCAATAATTATGCTTACAGCTAAAGAAGAAGTTGTTGATAAAATAATAGGACTTGAACTTGGAGCAGATGATTATATGACAAAGCCTTTTAGTATCCGTGAGGTTATAGCTCGTGTTAAGGCTAATCTTAGAAAGCATGTATTACCAGAAACGGAAGAAGAAAAAAAATCATCTAAAAATAAAATAAAAATAAAAGATATGACTATAGATCCAGAAAGATATATAGCAATAGTTGGCTCAAAAGTTATTGATCTTACTATAAAAGAATTTGAACTTTTAAAGCTTCTTTCAAGTGAACCAAATCAAGTATTTACAAGAGAACAGATACTTCGTTCTGTATGGGGATATGATTTTTATGGTGATGCTAGAACAGTAGACGTTACTATAAGAAGATTAAGAGAAAAAATAGAAAAAAATCCTGCTGATCCAGAATATGTTCAAACCAAAAGAGGAATGGGATATTTTGTTTCAAACTAATGATATAAGTTGGTGAGGTTTATGAAAAAATCAATTAGATTTTATATAGTACTTATTTGCACAGTTATGGTAGTTATAACATATATAACTACTATAATTGCGTTATGTGGGATCGGTGAAATACAAAGATGTTTTGAACTTAAAAATCTTACATTGCTATTTATAGTTTTAATTTTTAATTTCATTATTTCTTCTCTTCTTTCAAAGAGTATTTCTTTTCCACTAAAAAAGTTAGAAAAAAATATGAATGTAGTTGCAGATGGTAAAATTCCAAATACTAAACAATTAAAGGAGTATACAAAATTTTCGGAATTTCAAGACGTAATAACCTCATATAGAGCAATGATAGAAGTTATAAAGAAAAATAATTTTGATTTAAATAGTCAACAAAGTAAAACTGAAATTATACTAGAACATATGGCAGATGGAGTTGTTGCTTTTTCAGTAACAGAAGAAGTTATACATATTAATAAATCTGCTATGAGACTCCTTAATTTGGAACATTATGATGATACTTTTACAAAAATATGTAAAAAGTTGAAGATAGATTTAGAATTTGATAAGATAATGTACCTTCCAAATTATAAGTCAATAGAAGTTAAAGCAAGTGTAAATGATAACTATTTAAATATAGTATTCGTACCATTTTTTAGTGATAGATTAAGCCCAATGGGTGTAATAATGATGGTTAGAAATATAACTGAAAATGTGAGACTTGATAACATGAGAAAAGAGTTTGTTGCTAATGTGTCACATGAGCTTAAAACGCCACTTACATCAATAAAAGGATATTCTGAAACAATATTAAATGGTGGACTTACTGAGACGGAAATACAAAAATTCTCTAAAGTAATAAATACTGAGGCTAATAGAATGGATAGGCTAGTTGCAGATTTGTTGCAACTATCAAGATTTGACTATAAAAGAATTAATTTTAAGAAAATGATGTTTTCTCTTGATGTTTTAGCTTTGAGCGTATGTGATAAACTAAAGTATTTAGCTTCAGAAAAAAAACATAAGTTAGAGTGCGAAGTTTTAATACCTCCACCAAATGTTTATGCTGATAAAGACGCAATAGAGCAAGTTATAATAAACATTGTAACTAATAGCATAAAATATACAAAAGATGGTGGAATTATAAAAATATATGTTGGTGCTATAAATGGAAGAGCATATTTTAAAGTAGTAGATAATGGTATAGGAATACCAGAACAAGATTTAAAAAGAATATTTGAAAGGTTCTATAGAGTTGATAAAGCTCGTTCTCGTTCTATGGGGGGAACTGGACTTGGACTTTCTATAGTAAAAGAAATTGTAGATGGTAATGATGGAACTATAGATATAAAAAGTGAAGTGGGAAAAGGAACAGAAGTTATAGTTACACTTCCTACAAAAATAAAAGATAATGCTAGTAATAAGAAGGAGTAAATAATAAATGCAGTATATTGATACACATGCACATTATAACGATGAGATATTTTTAAAGAATCAAGAAGAGATATTAGATAAGTGTAGGAAAGCTTCAGTTGAAGCTATAGTAAATGTAGGGTATGACTTATCTTCTTCAATAGATTCAATTAATCTTTCAAATAAATATGATTATATTTATTGCGCTATAGGAGTTCATCCACATGACGTTGACAATTTTACAGCGAGGGATATAGAAAAACTATATCATGAAGCAATGGAAAAAGGATTACTCAACAGACTTGTTGGAATAGGCGAAATAGGACTTGATTACGCATTTGTGAAAGATAATAAAGAGAAGCAAAAAAAGTTATTTATAGATCAGATTGAACTTGCAAATAAACTTGGATTGCCAATAATTATACATTCTAGAGATGCAGCTGAAGATACGTATAATGTCTTAAAAGAACACGAACCAAAATACGGAGCATTATTTCATTGTTTTCAGCCAAGCGATGATTTGGTGAGACTTGTAATTGATAAAAAGTACTTTGTAGCTTTTGGTGGAAATATAACTTATAAAAGAAATGAAAGTTTTAAAAAATATGTTTTACAGATTCCTTTAGAACAAATAGTAATAGAGACAGATAGTCCTTATCTTGCACCTGTCCCACTTAGAGGAACTGTAAATGATTCATCAAATTTAAAGATTATATGTAAGAAGCTAGCTGATTATAAAGGTATGACAGAAGAATATGTTGCAGATAAAGTATATAAAAATGCTATAGACTTTTTTAAAATGTAAATGGGCCTAAAAATGGCTCATTTTTGACTTTTTTAGTAAAAAGTGGTATAATTTATGAGATTTAAAAAAATTAACATACTAAAGGAGATTTAAAGTATGAATTTTATTGTTTTTTCTTTTGTTTCGCTTGGAGCTGCTTGGATTTTTTCGCAAACTTTTAAGACTCTCTTAAACTTTTGTACAACACGGCGTTTCAAGTTTAAGATGTTATTCTCAGATGGAGACTTCCCATCGACACATACTACTACAGCAATAACGGGTGTTATTATTGCCTGTTATGAACTACTTCCGCTAGTTTTTGATAGTACGAAGCCGGAAGACACCAAAACTTTAGCAAGTGCTATTGTCATAGCAATAGTTCTTTGGGCTATGTTTATAATTCGTGATGCTCTTGGTATAAGACTTAGGGTGCAGGAATTGTCACATACAGTTCATAGACTGCTTGTCGCATCTTCAGATGTGGAGGGAGCTCCTATATCTGAAAACCTTCAAGTTTTTTGGTCATCGCTGGCCAAAGGAATTAACTTAAAGGTAGGTCATATGCCACATGAAGTAATAGGTGGACTTATACTTGGGGTAATATTTGGCTTTGGAAGTGCTTTTTTAAGGCATGGGAAACTTGTTCTCTTTATTGTGGATGTGGTTGCATCTGTAATATACTTTATTATTACATTTATCGTAATAGGAAGGAACAGAAAAAAAGTGGAAGAGCATAAGCACAAAAGTGAATAACGAATATTTACAAGCGTCAATTAAAATTGGCGCTTGTTTTTTAAAAGTACATATTTTTTACTTGAAATGCAATTTAAATTATGATATACTTTATAAAGAATATTAAAAACGTTTGATGAAAGAGGAGTAAAATATGACAGCTTTAAGAGAGGAAAATTTATAAGCTGGAAGATTTTCTAAGATGTGTTATATTTGAAGGTAGCTTTCTAGTTGACATGGTGAAGCTTTTTGTGTGTAGTCATGTTCCTTATGTAGTGGGTTAATCTATTAATTGAGTGTGCACGTTTTGTGTGAATTAAGGTGGTACCGCGAATTTAAGCCATTCGTCCTTAAGTATTTTAAGGATGAGTGGCTTTTTTGTAGGTGATAATATGGTATTAAAAAATGTAGAAATAATCGCAGCATTAATAGCAGCAGTGTTTGGAATCTTTTTAGTATTTGAGGCCAGAGCGATAGTTAGAAAGTATAATAAAAATAAAAATGAAAATTCTGTAGTACGAGTCTGCAAAATAGTTGGTTCAGTAATTGCAATAGGTGCTATGTATATTATTTATATGTTAAAGTATATGAATTAATTGAGGAGGATTAGTATGGATAGTAAGTTTAATTTTAATGATAAAGAAGAAAAAATATATGAAAAATGGGAAAAGAGCGGAGCTTTTGAGTGTAAAAAGGATGCGAACAAAAAGCCTTTTGTAGTTGTAATGCCACCACCAAATATAACAGGAAAGCTTCATATGGGGCACGCACTTGATAATACGCTTCAAGATATATTCATACGTTATAATAGATTAAAAGGAGTTCCTACATTATGGGTTCCCGGAACTGATCATGCAAGTATAGCAACAGAAGTAAAAGTCGTAAAGAAAATTGCAGAAGAAGGAAAAACAAAACAAAGTTTAGGAAGAGATGGATTTTTAAAAGAAGCATGGGAATGGAAAGAAAAATATGGTAGTGAAATTACGAAGCAATTAAGAAAAATAGGGAGTTCTTGTGATTGGAAAAGAGAAAGATTTACATTAGACGATGGTTGTAGTAAGGCAGTTTTACATGTTTTTAAAGAACTATACGATAAAGGGTTAATTTATAAAGGAAAAAGACTCATTAACTGGTGCCCTAATTGTAAAACAGCAATAGCAGATATGGAAGTAGAATATGAAGAGCAAGACTCATATCTTTGGCATATAAAATATCCTATAGAAAATAGTGATAAATATTTAGTAGTAGCCACAACACGCCCTGAAACTATGCTTGGAGATACAGCTGTTGCGGTAAATCCTAAAGATGATAGATATAAAGACTTAGTTGGTAAGAGAGTATATTTGCCTATAGTAGGTAAATATATTGAAATTGTAGCAGATAGATATGTAGAAATGGAATTTGGAACCGGGGTAGTTAAAATTACTCCTGCCCATGATAAGAATGACTATGAGGTAGGAAAAAGACATAATTTAGAAATTATAAATATATTAAATGAAGATGCTACTATAAATGAAAATGGTGGCGAATATGAGGGGCAAGATAGATTTGAAGCTAGAAAAAATATAGTAGCAAGACTAAAAGAAGAGGGCTATTTAGTAAAGGAAGAAAAATACACTCATAACGTTGGAACTTGTTATAGATGTCATAGTTCAATAGAGCCATATTATTCAAATCAATGGTTTGTAAAAATGGAAGATATGGCACGTCCTGCAATAGACGCTGTAAAGAGTGGTAAAATAAAGTTTGTACCAAAAAGGTTTGAAAAACAATTCTTTAATTGGATGGAGAATATTGAAGATTGGTGCATATCTCGTCAACTTTGGTGGGGACACAGAATACCAGCTTATACATGTGAAAAATGTGGAAAACTTTTAGTGTCAGAAACAAAAATAGAAAAATGCGAATGTGGAGGTAGATTAATCCAAGACGAGGATACATTAGATACTTGGTTTAGTTCTGCACTTTGGCCATTTTCAGTATTTGGATGGCCTGACGAAACGGAAGATTTTAAATATTTTTATCCAACTACAACACTTGTAACAGGATATGATATTATACCATTTTGGGTTAGTAAGATGATATTTTCTGGAATTGCTTATACTGGAAAAATACCATTTGAAAATGTTTATATTCATGGGCTTGTAAGAGATTCTCAAGGAAGAAAGATGTCTAAATCTTTAGGAAACGGAATAGATCCACTCGAAGTTATAGAAAAATATGGAGCAGACGCTCTAAGATTTTCTCTAGTTTTAGGTATATCTGCCGGAAATGATTTAAGATTTTCAGAAGAAAAATTAGAAGCTGCAAGAAATTTCTCAAATAAACTTTGGAATGCCGCTAGATTTGTAAATTCTTATGTTGAAAAGGTTGAAAAATTAGAAGAGCCAAATAAGTTTATGGTAGAAGACAAGTGGATATTAACTAAATTATCTGAGATAGTTGAGAATGTAACAAAAAATATTGAAAATCACGATGTTGGCGTTGCTCTTGAAAACTTATATACTTTCATATGGCAAGATTTCTGCGACTGGTACATTGAAATGGTAAAACCTAGACTCTATGATGAAACTTCAGAGTCACATAGTAGTGCAATCTGGACTCTAAATTATACATTAAAAGCTGCAATTACACTTCTTCATCCATATATGCCATATGTTACAGAGGAAATTTATGAAAATTTAAAACATGAAGATGGTATGTTGATAAATGCATTAATTCCACAACCACTTTATAAATATAAAAAAGAAAAAGAAAATGTAGAAAAAATTAGAGAGTTAATTAAATCAATTAGAAATGTAAGATCAGAAATGAATATTGCAAACTCTAAAAAAATTGATTTGGTAGCAAATTTTGAAGATGAACTTTTAAGAAAAGATTTTGAAAATGGTCAAAACTTTATTTGTAAATTAGCCTTAGTAGGAAAAATAACTATTGCTGAAAATGTAGATGAAAGTTTAAAGGACTATTATACATTACACTTAGATAAAATAAATGTATTTTTAGACTTATCTTCTTGTATTGATAAAAAAGAAGAGATTGCAAAACTTCAAAAAGAAAAAGAAAATTTAATGAAAGAAGTAAAAAGATCAGAAGGAATGCTTAATAATGAAAATTTCATATCGAAAGCACCAGAAAAACTAGTAAATGCTGAAAGAGAAAAACTTGAAAAATACTCACAAATGCTAAAAAAGGTTGAAGCAAGAATTGATGAAATTAATAATTAAATAATTAAATAGAAAATTAGCATATTTTGCTAATTTTCTATTTTCTCATATAATAAAAGTATTTTATATATAAAAAAAGTAACTAATGTATTATAATTAGTAATATAATAAATTATACTTAACTTTATAAAGGGGTGAAAACTTTGACTGAAGAAAAAGTAAAAAATGTTAAAAAAGTTAGCACCATTAGTTTTTCGTTTAATCTTTTACTTCTTGTTATAAAAATGATATTTGGTGTAATAAGCTCTAGTCAATCTCTTATAGCAGATGCTGTTAATAGTGCAGGTGATATAGTTGCATCTTTAGTTTCAATTATAGGAATTAAAGTGGCGTCAAAACCAGGAGATAAGGAACATCCATATGGCCATGGAAAGGCAGAATATATTTTTGCAGCACTAGTAGGAATTTCAATGATAATTGCTTCCATTACAATGATTAAAAATGCTATATTAAGCATGATGTCAAATAGTACGGTTAATGTTTCAATATTTTTAATATTGGTTTGTGTAGTTACTATTTTGGTAAAGTTTTCCTTAATGATGTACTCAAAATCACAATATAAGAAGACTGACAGTATATTAATAAGATGTAATATGGAAGATCATAGAAATGATATGTTTGTTACATTTGGAGTATTAATTGGAATAATATGTAGCAAAGTTGGATTTTATTTTGTTGATGGCATAATAGGAATACTAATATCTATATGGATAGTAATAGTTGCAATAAAGATAATATATCCAGCGTGTTTAGTATTAATTGACACTCAGAGCAATTTTATAGATGAGGCAAAAAGAGAAGTTCAAAATTTTAAGGAAATAAAATCTATTGATAAATTCTATATAAGTCCAGTAGGAGACAAGTATTTGGCAATTATAGAAATATCAATGGATAAAGAAAAGTCTTTAAGTGAGGTTCATGAATATATTGATAAAATTGAAAAAAAGCTGTATGAAAAATTTAAGAGTATAATAGATATTAATATTCATGTAAATCCCAAATAGCTTATTTGCAAGTAAAGATACAATCTTTGCTTGTTTTTTTGCAGCTTTATGTTTCTTGACAAAACGTAAAAAAAATAGTAAAATATAGTGGCGTAAATAGACTTATTTTTAAGGAGATAAAAGTGAGTAAAGGAATAAAAAATATAAAACTTAATGTATTTTCCGTACAAATAATTTATATGTGTGCAATAATACTTATATCAAGTGTCATTGCCTGTATAAATAGGATTACATTTTTTGTTGGAATATCAATAGTTTTTGTAACTACCATTGTATGCATATATATGTGCATAAAGGAATTTAAGGAAAGAAAGAATAGAATAAATGAACTTTCAGAATCAATAAATCTAGGATTAAAAACTAGTTTGGATCTTGTAAATTTACCTATGGCTATAGTGGCTCTTCCAACAGATGTGGTATGGCAGAATAATATGGCCTCTCATCTGATTCCAAAAGAAATAATTATAGATACAGCTCTTGCAATAGAAAAACAAAAAGATAGCAAAGATATTACAGTAGATATAGGTAATGGCGATAAATATTTAGCCATAGGAAATAAAGTGAAATTTTTAGCTCAGGATACTATGCTTATTACTTATATAGATAAAACTGAAGAAGATAAATTAAAAAATATCTTAGAAGATACTAAAATTGCTGTTGGAATAATATCGCTTGATAACTATGATGAGACTATGCAGGGATTAGACGAAGTAAAAAAGGCAGAAATAGCTTCCAAAATTACTAAGGTGCTTGCTGATTTTATTTCAGAAAATAAAGGGATAATAACTAAGATAGACAAAGATAAATATGTTATATTTGTAGAGAGACAATATGTAAAAAAGATGGAAGGGGAATCTTTTTTGATACTAGAAGAAGTAAAAAAAGTCACTCAGGAATCTAAGCTCGTTGTCACTATTTCTATTGGAATGTCATATATTGAGTCTACTTTAGACGAGCGATATAAGTCTGCATCTTCTGCACTTGATATAGCTCTTGGTAGAGGTGGAGATCAAACAGTTATAAAAAGAGATAAAAAATTTGATTTTTATGGTGGAACTAATATAGGAATTGAAAAAACAAGTAAGGTAAGAGCAAGAACAATATCTCAAGCGGTTAAAGAAACTATTGAAAAATGCGATAGCGTTTATATTGTAGGACATAAAAATACAGATATAGATTGTATAGGTGCAGCAGTAGGTATAGCTAAAATTGCTAAACATTTTAATAAAAGTGTATATATAGTTGTAGATACAAAGTGTAATTCAAGTACAAAAACAGTAATACAAAAGGTAAAAGAAACAGGCAACTATGATGATGTTTTTGTAACTAAAGAGGACATAAAGAAAATAAACTCACAAAACAGTGTTTTATTTGTAGTAGATACACACAAAAAATCTTACTTATCATATTCTGACATTTTAGATGAATTTGAAAAGGTAATTATTATTGATCATCATAGAAGAGGAACTGAATTTATTGAAAATGCTTTTTTAACATATCATGAGATATATGCATCATCTACTTCTGAACTTGTAACTGAAATACTAATGTATCTAAATGATATAAAACTTTTACCAGAAGAGGCAGAAGTAATATATGCAGGTATTGTAGTAGACACAAAAAACTTTATGTTTAAAACTGGCGTTAGAACTTTTGAAGTGGCAGCATATTTGAAAAAGTTTGGAATAGATCTAACTGATGTTAAACAAATTTTCCAAAGTGACTTTGAAACATATATTGCTAAAGTAGATATAGTAAAAAATGCAGAAATCATAAAAGGAAAGATTGCAGTTTCTACTACGGAGGAAGAATATAAAGAAATGCCTATAATAGCAGCCCAAGCAGCGGACGAATTACTTTCTATTTCTGGTATAATTGCATCATTTGTTTTGTGTAGAGTAGAAAATATAATAATGATTTCAGGAAGATCTATGGGAGATATAAATGTGCAATCTATATTAGAAAAAATAGGTGGCGGAGGTCATTTAACCTTTGCTGGAGCTCAGATCGCTGGTGTTAGTATTGAGGAAGCTAAAGAAAAATTATTAGATTCAATAAATGAATATTTTGGAGAGTAGATTTTATTAATTTGGAGGTAGTTAATATGAAGGTAGTATTAAATCAAGATGTAAAAGGACTTGGAAAAAAATTACAGATAATAGAAGTATCAGAAGGATATGCAAGAAATTTCTTACTTCCAAAAAAAATTGCAGTACTTGCTGATAATAAATCTGTAAATGAGGCCAAGGGAAAAACAGATGCAATAAAATATAAAAAACAAGAAGAGATAAAAGAGGCAAATGCAAAGAAAGAAAAAATAGAAAAATCATACATAGAATTTAGACATAAACTTGGTGAAGGCGGAAAACTTTTCGGTAGTGTTACAGAAAAAGATATAGCAGATGCTGTATGTGAGAAAATTGGAGTAGAAATAGATAAAAAGAAAGTAATCATAAAAAATCCAATAAAACAAGTGGGCTCATATAGTGTTGATATAAAATTGTATGAAGGAATTATAGCAAAATTAAAATTAGTAGTAATTGGATTGTAGGTGATTTAATTTGGAAAGTGATGTTATTTCTAAAGCACAACCAAATGATATTTTAGCAGAACAAGCAGTACTTGGTGCTATGCTTGTTGATAAGGATGCTGTCATTGCTTCAATTGAAGTCCTAAAGTCAGAAGATTTTTATAGGGAAGACAATAAGGAAATATATGCAGCTATGTTAGAACTTTATAGTATTGGGAAAAGCATAGATATGATAACACTAAAAGATCAATTGACTCTTAGGGGAACTTTAGATAAAGTTGGCGGAATTTCTTATATTGCAAGTTTAGTTGATAATGTTCCTGCTGTTTCAAATGTAGAAAACTACATCAAAATAGTTGAAGAAAAGTCTGTTATAAGAAACTTAATAAAAACAGCTAATGAAATAATAAGGAATAGTTATTCTGGAACTGAGGACGTTGATGCACTTGTAGAACAGGCAGAAAAAAGGATTTTTGACGTTGTACAAGAAAGAAATTCGAGAGGTTATGCCTCAATAAGAGAAATTCTTATAAATGTTTTTGATGAAATTGAGGAAATAAGTAAGAGTGGGCAATCAATATCAGGGCTTGAATCTGGATTTATAGATTTAGATGCTAAAACTTCAGGACTTAACAAATCTGCGCTTTTAATAGTTGCAGCACGTCCTGCAATGGGAAAAAGTGCTTTTGTACTTAATATTGCAAGTTATGTAGCAAGACATCAAAAAACTCCTGTTATGATATTTAACCTTGAGATGTCTAAAGAAGAGGTAACAAAGAGAATACTTTGTGCAGAAAGTGAAGTTGACAGTACAAAAGTAAAAAATGCTACACTCGAGAGTGAAGACTGGTTAAAACTTGGAGAGGCGAGTGGAAGACTTTCAGATATGCCTATATATATAGACGATACTCCAGGACTTACATCTGCAGAGCTTAGAGCTAAATGCAGAAAAGCAAAACTTGAAAAAAATATAGGACTTGTAATCATAGACTATTTGCAACTTATGGAATCTAAAAATAAAAGTTCATCTCGTCAACAAGAAGTTTCTGAGATTAGTAGATCTTTGAAAATACTTGCCAAAGAGTTAAATATTCCAGTAATTGCATTGTCACAGCTTAGTCGTGCTACTGAATCAAGAACAGATCATAGACCGATGTTGTCAGATCTTCGTGAATCAGGTTCTATAGAGCAGGATGCAGATATTGTAATGTTTTTACATAGGGAAGATTATTATGATGCAAATACTGAAAAGAAAAATGTTGCAGAAGTAATAATTGCTAAAAACAGAAGTGGATCTACAGGTACAGTAGAACTTGCTTGGATACCAGAATATACTAAGTTTGCAAATTTATATAGGGGACCAGATATTAATGATTAAAAATAGTAGAGATTTAAAAAAAATTACAATAGAAGATAAGGTTTATGATACTATTATAAAAAATGATTTAATACAAGATGGAGATAAAATAGTTTTAGGAGTGTCAGGTGGACCAGATTCTATATGTATGTTAAATATTTTATATAAATTAAAAGAACAGTTAAGTAAATTTAACAAAATCAATTATACAATGATCGTAGCAAATGTAAATCATTGTATAAGGAAAGAGGCTAGTGAAGAAGCTGAATTTGTTAAAAATGTTTGTAGTAATTTAAATATTAAATTCAGATACTTAGAAGTAGATGTTCCAAAAATGGCAAAAGCAAATAAACAGTCAGAAGAACTTTGTGGTAGAAATGTAAGGTATGAATTCTTTAAAAAGGTTATGCAAGAAGAAGGGGCAAATAAAATTGCTGTTGCACATAATAGTGATGATGTTATTGAAACTATATTAATAAATTTATCAAGAGGCACAGGAATTAAAGGACTTACAGGAATTTCATATAAAAATGAAGAAATTATAAGGCCACTTTTGGATATAAAAAAGAGTGAAATAAATGATTATTGTAAAGAAAATAATCTAGAACCTAGAATAGATAAAACAAATTTTGAGAGTATATATACAAGAAATAAGATAAGGAATAATATTATTCCGATATTAAAAGAAAATCTAGGTGAGAGTTTTTGTAATAGCGTATTGAAAACAAGAGAAATTTTGATAAAAGAAGAAGAATTTTTGTCGCAATACACTAATAATATAATAAATAGTGCTATAATAGAAGATAATATAGAGAGTATAATATTTAATTATAATGGCATTTTGAAAGAACATGAGGCTATAATAATAAGATGCATAAGAGAAATCATTTATCGCTTAATGGGAAATTTAGATAATGTTTCATATGTGCATGTTCAGAGCATAAATAAAATTTTAGAGTCTAATATAAAAGGAAAAAGTTTTATATTGGGAAAAAGATTTGAAATAGATATTCTAAAAAAGGATATCGCAATTATAAAAAAAATAAGTTAGGGGTAAATTATGAGTAAAAAAGGATTATTAAGAACAGTACTTACATATGTATTAATTATTGCAGTAGCAATGTATTTTATATCAATGTTAAGTTCAAATATTACTAAAGATATGACATATACAGAACTTATACAGAAAATAGAGGATGGCAAAGTTACATCAATAACACTTGATAATAGTAGATATACTGCAAGTGTAAAATTAAAAGATGATGAGTCTGTAGTAAGAGAAGTAAAAATACCTTCAGTAAATGCATTTATTGAATTTGTTGAAGACAGGGTGGCAAAAGGGGAATTTGAGCTTAAAGTAGACGGAGAAACATTGATGGAAACTATAGCTCCGCTTATACCAAATATTTTACTTTTAGTTGGTACTTTACTTATTTTCTTATTTATGCTAAGAAAGACTAATGATGGAAATAATAAGGCTATGAGCTTTGGAAAAAGTAAGGCAAAAATATATGATAAGAATTCTAAAGAGAAGATAACTTTTGACAATGTAGCTGGATTAAAAGAAGAAAAAGAAGAATTAGAAGAAATAGTAGAATTTCTGAAAAATCCTAAAAAATATCAAGATATGGGAGCAAGAATTCCAAAAGGGGTGCTACTTGTTGGAGGACCTGGTATGGGTAAAACTTTGCTTGCAAAAGCAGTGGCTGGCGAAGCAAATGTGCCATTCTTTTCTATAAGTGGTTCTGACTTTGTAGAAATGTTTGTTGGTGTTGGAGCTTCACGTGTAAGAAATCTTTTTGAGGATGCTAAGGCAAATTCACCTTGTATAGTATTTATCGATGAAATAGATGCTGTAGGTCGCCATAGAGGCGCAGGACTTGGTGGAGGACATGATGAAAGAGAGCAAACACTAAATCAGTTACTTGTAGAAATGGATGGATTTGCTACACATGAGAGTATAATTGTTATGGCTGCTACTAACAGACCTGATATACTGGACCCTGCACTTTTGAGGCCAGGCCGTTTTGATAGACAAATTGTTGTTGGTGAACCAGATATAGCAGCAAGAGAAGAAATTTTAAAACTACATAGTAAGGGGAAACCTTTTGCAAAAGGAATAGACTTTAAAGTTATAGCCAAAAATACAGCAGGATTTTCAGGAGCAGATCTAGAAAATATGATAAATGAAGCGGCCCTTCTTGCGGCAAGAAAAAATAAGAAGACAGTTACAATGAATGATGTAGAAGAAGCAATGGTAAAAGTAATGATGGGCCCTGAAAAGAAGAGTAAAGTTATAAGTGAAAAAGAAAGAAAATTAACTGCATATCATGAGGCAGGTCATGCAGTTGTATCAAGATTTTTACCAACACATGATACTGTACATCAAATATCAATCGTACCACGTGGAATGGCCGGAGGATATACAATGTATAAACCAAATGAAGACAAGAGTTATCGTTCTAAATCAGAAATGAAAGAACACATTGTATCTTTACTTGGTGGAAGAGTTGCAGAACAACTAGTTTTAAATGATATTAGTACAGGCGCATCTAGTGATATTGATAGAGCTACTAAAATAGCAAGAAATATGGTAATGAAATATGGTATGTCTGATAAATTAGGACCAATTACTTTTGGCTCTTCAGGTCAAGATGATGAAGTATTTTTAGGAAGAGATATAAATAATCAAAGAAATTATAGTGAGAAAATAGCTGCAGAAATAGATGAAGAAGTAAGAGATATTGTTATGCGTGCTTATAATTATGCTGAAAAGGTATTAAAAGATAATATAGATAAATTACATAAAGTAGCTGCGATTTTAATTGAAAAAGAAAAAATTGGAGCTGAAGAATTTGAGGCTATATTCCAAGAATAATTTAAAAATGAGTAAAGCAAGTTTGTTTTACTCATTTTTTAGATTAAATAGATGTTTAAAATATTGTAAAATGCTATAAAAAGGTGTAAAATATGTGTTAAGGTGAAATTATGAAAAACAATAATAAATCAAAAAAGGTAGAAAAGGAAGTTAAGGGGCTAGAAGATATGACAATAGTAGAGAAGATAAAAAGAATAGCTTTTATTTTAGTTATTATTGGGGTAGTAGTAGTGATATCTTTTATAGGTAAATATATCTACAATATATATACGGCAAGTCAAGTAAGTAAAGCTTTGGAAAACGTTGAAATTTATGATGAAAATAAAAATGAATTAGTATCTGAAAATGTACAAAGGCTAATTAATTTAAAAAATGAAAATTCTGATATAGTTGGTTGGATAAGAGTTGATGGAACTAACATAAATTATCCTGTATTACAAAGTGAAAATAATGAATATTATAAAACACATGACTATAAGAAAAATGTATCAGGAAATGGTTCAATATATATAGATAGTGCTTATAGTTTTCTTATGCCTAGTAAGAATATGACAATACATGGGATAAATAATAATAATTACGTTATGTTTAGTGAGCTTATAAATTATAGAAATGAAGAATATATGAAAAATCATAAAAATATAAAATTTATAGATGCTGAAAATGAGTACAACTATGAAGTTTTTGCATTAATTTCTTGTGATGATAAAAAATATGAAGAATTTTTAAAGTGTGAAGATGTAACAAATGAAGAAGAATTTTTAAGATTTAAGGAATATATAACTCAAAATACAATGCTAAACAAAGAATATAATGATTTTAGTTATAATGATGAATTTATAACACTAGTTACTACAAATGGTCTTTTAGAAGAGAAATCTAATATACTTGTAATAGCAAAGAAAGTTTAATTTTGGAGGTGACCTTTTATGGAACTTGTTGAAATAGTGAATGAAAACAATGTTTTAACTGGTCAAATAGAAGAAAGATGGACAGCATGTGCAAAAGGGCTGTGGCGAAGGAGTGTATCATGTTGGATAATGAATAAGAATGGTGAAATATTATTGCAAAAAAGAGCTTTAACTAAAAGAAGGAATCCAGGAAAGTGGGCAAAAACTGGAGGAGCAGTTGATGCATATGAAACTCCAGATGAAGCTATAAAACGAGAAGTTAAAGAAGAACTTGGTATAGATGTGAATGTTTGTGATGAAAACAAGATCGATATATGGAAAAGTAGTGCCGTCAATAATAAATATTTTGCTTATAATTATATCTTTTTTGTAGATTTTAAAGAAGAGGAATTCAATATACAAAAAGAAGAATTAGATGAAGTAAAATATTATACTATTGAACAGATTAAAAAACTTAAAGAAAATAATGACAAGGATTATACTTTCTCAGATTGGGATGATAGTGGATTTTATGAACAAATTGAAATGCTAAAAGAAAAAAGAAATCAAATTTGCAATAAGTAATAGTACTAAATGGGGGAAATAAAATGAAGAAAATTTTAACTGGATTGCAACCAACAGGTGAAATAACACTAGGAAATTATATAGGTGCAATTCGTCAAGTAACAAAATATCAAGAAGAATATGATTCTTATATATTTATAGCAGATTTACATGCTATAACTATACCTAAAGAACCAGAGGAATTAAGAAATAATATAAAGAAATTATTAAATCTATATCTTGCTTGTGGTATAGATCCAAAAAAGAATAAGATATTTATACAATCAGATAATGAATATCATTGTAATATATCATGGATGCTAGAATGTAATACTTATTATGGTGAGCTTTCAAGAATGACTCAATTTAAGGATAAATCTAAAAAGCACGGTGACTCAATCCCTGCTGGTTTATTTACTTATCCTGTTCTTATGGCTGCTGATATATTATTATATAACACTGATTTAGTTCCTGTTGGAATTGACCAAAAGCAACACTTAGAACTTGCTAGAGATTTAGCTACAAGATTTAATAATGCTTACAGTCCAACATTTAAAGTACCAGATCCTTATATTCCACCAGTTGGAGCTAAGGTTATGAGTCTTCAAGATCCTACTAAGAAGATGTCTAAGTCTGATGATAATCCTAATAGCTACATCTTAATTATGGATCCTCCTGAAGTTATAAGAAAGAAAATTTCTAGAGCTGTAACTGATAGTATTGGTGTTATAAATTATACTGATGAACAACCAGGCGTTAAGAACTTACTTGATATTCTTATTTCAATTAAGGGATATAGTAAAGATGAAGTTGTTGAGCTTTACAAAGATAAGGGATATGCTGATTTAAAGAAAGATGTTGCAGATGCAATTGTTGAAGAATTAGCTCCTATTCAAGAAAGAGTAAACAACTTACTTAAAGATAAAAAAGCTTTAGAAGAAATTTATAAGCTTGGTGCTGAAAAAGCAAATTATGCTGCTATTAAGAATTTAAGAAAGATGCAAAAGAAAATAGGGCTTATACCTAGATAAAAATGTCATATATTCTATTATTAAGGATATAATAATAATTATTATATCCTTATTTTTGAAAGGTGTTTAACATGAAAATTTACAGAAAAGTTGTATATATACTATTATTACTTTACATAACAATCTATCCTATACTACCAACCTAT
>OLPF01000172.1_pt1 | contig 76956 bp, 68 predicted proteins | sample 1673121 | NCBI WGS metagenome assembly OLPF01 (sample SAMEA3136756, study PRJEB25190) | human gut metagenome
TTTCGACCACGACGAGCAGCACCGACGCGGCAGGCATGATCATGGTGCCGAAGAGGCGAAAATGCAGATAGAGCGCCATGACGGCGAAGGTGAAGGTGAAAATCGTCCAGATATTGTCATCCACGAGCACATTTCCGCTCACGCAAACGACGGCGAGTCGCACGAGGAGCGCCAAGGTGCCAACGAGGAAGATCAGGCTCATGATGACGCCTGCCTGCCAGATGTGCAGAAGCTCGCTGGCGGACCAGCAGATGAGCGCGAGAGCAAAACAAACGACGATGACGTCGAAAAGAATGGTCATGAGCATCAGTCTTCACCTCGCTTTCTCACAGATGGCACAACGCTGAGCCCGAGCCCGATCACAAAGAGGAGCCCGCCGGCCCAGATGAGATGACGGAACCAGTCGTAGCGCACGAGCAGCACGGCGTCGGAACCAGCGCCAAGGCTTGGGTGCACCTCGATGCCGTCGTAGGTCATTGGCGCTGTCGGAGAAATCGTTTCGTGCACGGTCACCTGATCCGGCCGCGTCAGCGCGACGTCGAGGCTGTTGTCATGCACGCCGCTTTCCAGTGTCAGTGCATAGCCGTCCATGCCGCGCCCGGCGAGCGCGACGGTCTCGCCTTCTTCCAGCTGAATGTAGTAGCTGCCAGCCTGCGCCATGGAACCGATTCCGCCGCCCAACATGAGGATCAGCGACAGCGCCACGAGCGTCTGCACAAATCCACGGAAGCTGTGATCGCGCACGAGCGTCAGCACAAGCACCGATCCAGCGCAGTGAGTCCGGCGAGCGCGATACCGACCATCATCGGTACAATGCCATCAGGCAGCACAAATATACAAAGGATCGTCAGGACCAGCAGCACTGTGCCTGCCAGTCGCAAGGATCGTAAAATCGCCAAAATTGGTCGCTCCTCTCAGTGTAAAGTAAAGCTATAAAAATTATGCTGGATAGACCTGCAGATGTCAAGGGCTATCCAGCACTATCCGTGAATTCTTTAGAAGCAGTCGAACAGCGGCGCCACGCGGTCGTCAGGCAGCGCGCGCAGGATCTTGAGCTGCGTTTTGAGCACGCTTTCGTCGTAGAACACAGCCTCCATGGTGAGCCCGGCGGCTGGCGCTGTTGGTCCGGCTTTGCTGCGGTCGCGCGTCGTCAGCGCATCGGCGACGCAGCCGAGCGGTCTGCGCCCGAGGGCGATGTCTGCCGCTGTGCCGACGAGATTGCGCACCATTTTGCGAAGAAATCCGTCGCCGACGAAGTGGATCTGCCACCATTCGGGGTGGCGTGCGTCGATACAGAGCTTGGCGAGATAGAGGGTGCGGTCAAAGGTTTTGACGGTCGCGCCGCGCCCACAAAAGCCTTCGAAATTATGCGTGCCGACCATCTGCGCCAGCGCCGCTGCGAAATGCGCGCGATCCATCGGCTGAGGAATGTGGGTGAAATAGCCGTGGCCCAGCGCCGGCGGCGTTTGCCCGTTATAGATGCGATAGCTGTACCACTTTCCGATGGCACTCTTACGTGCATGGAAAGCTGCATCCACAATCTCGGCGTCGTTCACCACAAGGCTCGGCGGCAGCGTGCGATTCAGCGCGTAGCGCAGCCGCTCCGCGGGAATGCTGCGGTCAAAGCTGAAATGTGCCACCTGCGCGCGCGCGTGCACGCCAGCGTCTGTGCGTCCGGCGCCGTGGATGTGCACCGGAGCGCCGAAAAGCTCGGCGATGGTCTGCTCGAGCAGGCCCTGCACGGTGACGAGCGTTTCGTCGCTCTGGCGCTGGAAGCCTGCAAAACTGGCGCCGTCGTAGCTCATGGTCAGTTTGTAGGTGGTCACAGGATCTCTTCAAGACCCAACAAAAAAAATGAGTAAATCAAGTGAAAGTAAAAAGGGCGTTATATATCTACTTGATGATTTAGACATAATAAGAAAAAAAATAATGTCTGCTACTACTGACTCTGACAATTATATAAAATTTGATGTAGAAAATAAGCCTGGAATATCAAATCTTATCAATATATATGCTTCACTTAGTGGGCTTAATATACAAGAGGTAGAAGAAAAATTTAAAGACTCAAATTATGGAGAATTTAAAAAAGAAGTTGCAAATTTAGTTGTTGAAAAAGTTTCTACTATACAAGAGAAGTATAATGAGTTATTGAAATCAGATAAATTAGAAGAAATTTTAAATGATGGAATAGAGGCTGTAAGACCTATGGCAAAGAAAAAGTATGAAATAATGAAACAAAAGTTGGGTTTAGGAATCAAATAATTGGATAAGAATATATAAAAAAACGAAGTATACAAAAAATGTATACTTCGTTTTTTTATATTTATTAACGATCAGTTTTTTCATATGTAGCACTTTGCTTATCAAGTTTTGTTATTAAAGAATCTTTATCTGGAGAAACTCTATCTTTCTTTGATGGAGCTGTAGGGACCTCAATAACTTCTTGTCCTAAAGCTACACGTATAGAATTTTCATATTTTGCCTTGTTAACTTTTTCATTTTGTATTCCTTGAGTATAATCTCTCATCGAACCAGTTAGCTTATCTCTTACAGCTTTTTGTTTTCCGTTAAACATATCTGCAAAAAATCCTTTTATTCTACCTGTTTTTACTTTTTCCATAAGTGAACCAGTTTTAGCAAACTGAGCAAAGTTTTTATCAAAGTACTCTAATAATTCTGGATTCTCTTTTCCTATTAAATTTCTGCTTTTATTTACTTCATCAAAAACTTTTTGAATATTTCTAAGTTCTTCAGTTGACATAGATTTAAAATCTCTTGCGACATTATTCGCAAATAAAAGATCATAACAATCTAAGCCTTGTAGGGCTTTAGAATTCTTTAATATTTCTGCCATATTAGCATCAAAATCAGCTTTATCTGGAATATCAATGCTATCTATTTCTTCTCTTATTGTATTAAACATTCTTTTTCTGTCAAATATGTTCAAGTATTTTGACATTGCAACTATATCTGTGTAACCGTATCCATCGATTACTTTTCTACGCTCATCAGTAGTTTTAGCTTCTCTAAACTCTTGACACATTCTTTTTGCTCTTTCTTTATCAGTTGTTTCAGTTAATGCTGTTTTTGCCTCTGCTTGTTGAGATTGAGCTGGAACAGTACCGGCCACTGCTTTTCCTTGTGATTTTTGAGTTTGTTGATTTTGCGATTGGCTTTGTTGAGTTTGGTCTTGTGGACTTTGTTGCGTTTGTTGTTGCTGTTGTTGAGCTTTTTCTTGTTCAGTTAAAGGAGCATTTACGGCTATTCCCTTGGCTTCGAAATCTCTTCTATTTTCTTCTAAATGTTTTGATAAATCTTTGTTTTTATTTTCTAAAGAGTTGATCTTATCATTTTTTCCATCTGGTCCATTTAATTCATTGTCTTTAGCAGTATGCTTAGCAGTTGAACTTGTAATATCAGCATCTAATGATTTTATATCCGCATCATAATCTGCTAAATCTTTTTTGTTATTAGATCTTTCATCATGTAATTTATTTAATTCAGATTCAAGTTTGCTTTTTTCATCACTTTTAGCTTGATATTCAGGATCTTTTGGATCTAACTTTGAAAGCTCGCTTTCTATTGCAGAAAGTTCAGCTTTTTTTTGGTTGATTTTAAAGTCAAGTGCTGAGTCTAAATTTTCACATTTGTCCTTTAATTGTTGTTTTTTATTTTTCTCATCTTGCATACTATCAATTTGATTTTGTAGTTCATTATTTTCTTGTAATTCTTGAGCCAACTGTTTTTTTAAATCTTCAATAAGTAAATTATTTTTTTCTACAAGTTGCTTTTGTGTGTCTAATAGATCTTGAGCTTGTTTTGTAAGTTTTTCTTTATCACTTTCATTTTCTTTAATTTGTTGTTGTAAACTGCTTAAAAATCCTTTATCTTGTTTCTCATCATAGAAAGATCTTTCTGATATCATATCAATCTTTTCTTGATCAGTTTGTTTTGGATCAAAAGTTAAGCCGTATTTTGCACCTTGATCATCTAAAAAGCTATTCCAATCTTTACTTATTTGGTCGTATTTATCTATAATGTCATGAACACTACCATTGCTAATATCACCAATTGAGTCTATAAGTGATTGTGTATCAGTTGTGTATTTTTCAATATCTTTTGCTGTATCCATTATTTTTTCACCTCATTTTTTTCAATTACTTGTCCCATTTTTTTCATTTGTTCATATATTTTATTGTAAGCTTCAATAACTTTAAAATTGTCTTCTATTTCTTTAGTTTTTTTATCAAATTCATCGTTTGACATTATATACACCTCACATTATTATAATTAATATAAATATATAAGTTAATTATAACCCAATTTAATTTTATTGTCAATTAAATTAAATGAAATATGTTATATTTAAACAAATTGCATATATTGTATTGGGTGGTAAATTTGAAAAAAATACTTAAAGAAAAAGAAATGTTAAAGAAAGGAATATATATAGTACTTTCAATATCTTTATTTATGTGTTCTTGCCTTACTCTTGGAAAAATAGATAACGATAAAGCAGTAAATGTTAATTCAACACCAATAACAAATAAAGTAATTGTGGTAGATGCGGGGCATCGGAAAACCAGATGAAGGGGCTGTTGGTCTGTTTGGTACAACAGAGCAAGCAATAAATTTATCAATTAGTTTAAAACTTCAAAAATTAATTGAACAATGTGGAGCAAAGGTAATTCTTACAAGAAGTGATGAAAACGGTATATATTCAATTGACAGTAAAAGTATAAGAGAAAAGAAAGTAAGCGATATAAAAAATAGAGTAGACCTTGGAAATAATTCTAATGCCGATATTTTTATTTCGATACATCTTAATAAATATCCTTCATCAGAAATTTATAGGGGATGGCAAACATTTTATCAGAATAAAAACGATGAAAGTAAAAATCTTGCTACTTTGATACAAAACAATATAAATAAAAATATAGATTATGAGAATAATAGAACTCCAATGAAAATTACGGATGTATATATTATGAAAAATGTTACTATTCCTACTGTTATTGTAGAATGCGGTTTCCTTTCAAATAGCGAAGAAACTACTTTGCTAAAAGATGATACTTATCAATATAAACTAGCATGGGGAATCTTTTTGGGAATACAGGAATATTTTTACAATACAAGCATTGTAAATTCAGATACTTAAAATCACATTTTAATTAATTGTTGAAAATAATATGAAATTATCATATAATAAATATGGTGATTTAATGAATAAATTCATGACAGAAGCTTTAAAAGAGGCAAAAAAAGCATATTTAAAAAATGAAGTTCCTATCGGTGCAGTAATAGAAAAAGACGGTGTTGTAATAGCAAAAGCACATAATTTAAGAGAAAGCAAGAATACAGCGATATCACATGCTGAAATTCTTTGTATAGAAAAAGCTTGCAGAAAGTTAAAGTCGTGGAGACTTGACGGGTGCAATATGTATGTTACTCTTGAACCATGCATGATGTGCGCCGGAGCTATTACGCAATCAAGGATAAATAGGGTGATCATAGGAGCAATGGATGAAAAAAATGGGTGCGTTGGATCTATTGCAAATTTATTAGAATCTGTTAATACGACTCATAAAGTAAAAGTAGACTATGATATTTACAAAGAATGCTCTCAAATAATATCTGATTTTTTTAAAGAATTGAGAAAAGCAAAAGTAAAAAAATAGTAAACAAAAAATAAAAAAAGTCGCAAAATTGCGACTTTTTTGGTGCACCAGGAGGAATTCGAATCCCCGACCTCTCGGTTCGTAGCCGAGTGCTCTATCCAGCTAAGCTACTGGTGCATACATTTAGAATTATACAGCATTTATTTAATAAATTCAATACATATAAAAAATATTCTTAAAAAAGTGTAAAAATTTGTAATTTTTATTGACTTTTATTTTAACACTGTGGTATAATGTTTTAAATGTTGTTGACAAGACGTTTATACTATGTAAACTATAATGTTAAAGGATGGTTGAAATAGTTGAAAAAAGTAGAATTGATATATAATAAAATTTAATACGTAAGAATCAAACTAGTTATTTATGTAAACTAGTTTGGATTTTTGACGTCTTTTTGCGTTTTGTTTTTTATAGTTTTGGGGGTATATTAAATGATTCATGAAGTAGTAAATGGAAAAGCTAAAAGAATGAGTTTTTCAAAGATCAATGAGGTTATACAGATGCCTGATCTTATTGATATCCAAAAACAATCTTATGATTGGTTTTTAAAATCTGGATTAAGAGATGTGTTATCTGACGCTTCACCAATAACAGACTTTTCAGGCAATTTGCTTTTAGAGTTTGTTGATTATAGATTGGAAGATGAAACAAAATATACCATTGAAGAGTCTAAGGAGAGAAATACAAGTTATTCTTCAAGACTTCAGGTACAAGTAAGACTTATCAATCGTGAGACTGGTGAGATAAAAGAACAAGAAATATTCTTTGGCGATTTGCCAGTTATGACTGATAATGGTACATTTTTAATTAATGGTGCAGAACGTGTTATAATATCTCAACTTGTACGTTCTCCAGGTGTATATTATGGAGCAGAAAGAGATAAAACAGGTAAATTTTTATATAATGCTACTGTTATGCCTAATCGTGGAACATGGATTGAATATGAATCAGATTCACAAGATATGTTATATGCAAGGGTTGATAGAACAAGAAAAGTAGGAATGACTACACTTATTAGAGCTCTTGGCATAGAAACCGATGCTCAAATTTCTGAAATATTTGAAGATGACCTGTTAAATGAAAATCTACAAAAAGACATGATAAAATCTACTGATGAAGCTTTACTTGAAATTTATAAAAAACTAAGACCAGGTGAACCACTTCATGTAGATGCCGCTAGAAGTCTTTTATATGGTTTGCTATATGAACCAAGAAGATATGATCTTTGCCGTGTAGGTAGATACAAATATAATAAAAAATTAAGTATAGCAGAACGTACAATTGGAGAAATTGCAGCAGAAGATATAATAAATCAGGAAACCGGCGAATTATTAGTTTCAAAGGGTGAAAAAATTTCAAAAGAAAAAGCTTTTGAAATAAAACATTCAGGAATTAATGTTGTATATGTTTTAAGAGAAGATAAAAAGGTTAAAGTGATTGGTAACAATACGGTAGATATCTCTAAATATTTAGGAATAGATATAGATAAAGAAGTTATAAAAGAAGAAGTTTATCTTCCAGCCTTAAAAGAACTTTTAGAATCTTTAGGCGATGTTTCTGAAGAAGAACTAAGAAAACAAATAAAATTAAATAGAGAAAAATTAGTAGTAAAATGTGCTACACTTGACGATATAATTGCATCTATTAACTACTTTTTAAATTTCAGATATGGAATGGGAAAAGTAGATGACATAGATCACCTAGGAAATAGACGTGTAAGATGCGTAGGCGAACTTCTACAAAATCAATTTAGAATTGGTCTTGCAAGACTTGAAAGAGTTGTTCGTGAGAGAATGGCAACACAAGATCTAGATGTAGCTACTCCACAAACACTAATAAATATTAAACCAGTAGTAGGGGCTTTAAGAGAATTCTTTGGTAGTTCTCAACTTTCTCAATTTATGGATCAAATAAACCCACTTGCGGAACTTACACATAAAAGAAGAATTTCTGCACTTGGACCTGGAGGACTGACTCGTGATAGAGCTGGATTTGAAGTTCGTGATGTTCATCATACACATTATGGAAGATTGTGTCCAATCGAGTCACCAGAAGGACCAAACATAGGACTTATTTCATCACTTTCAACATTTGCTATAATTAATAGATATGGATTTATAGAAACTCCATATAGAATTGTAGATAAAGAAAAGGGAATTGTTACAGAAAATGTTGTATATGTGACTGCTGATGAAGAGGATAATTATATTGTTGCTCAAGCAAACGAGCCACTTGATAAAGATGGAAGATTTGTAAATAAAAGAGTAAAAATAAGACACCAAGATGAAATTGTTGAAATAGAAAGAGAAAAAGTTGATCTTATGGATGTTTCTCCAAAACAACTTGTTTCTGTTGCAACAGCCCTAATACCTTTCTTAGAGAATGATGATGCAAAACGTGCACTTATGGGTGCTAACATGCAACGTCAAGCTGTTCCATTAATAAGATCAGAAAGCCCTATAGTAGGTACAGGAATAGAATACAAAGCAGCAGTAGATTCTGGTATTGTAATCACTGCTAAGAATGATGGTATAGTTTCATTTGTATCAGCTAGCAAAATAATAGTAGATACTAAAGGTGGAAAAGATGAGTATCATTTAATAAAATATCAACGTTCTAACCAAGGAACATGTATAAACCAAAAACCAATAGTTGTTAAAGGCGAAAAAGTTAAAAGAGGCGATGTAATAGCAGATGGCCCATCAACTGATAAAGGAGAACTTGCTCTAGGTAAAAATATATTAGTTGGATTTATGAACTGGGAAGGATATAACTATGAGGATGCTATACTTATATCTGAAGAGTTAGTACAAGATGATGTACTTACAACAATTCATATAGAAGATTATGATTGCGAAGCAAGAGATACAAAACTTGGACCAGAGGAAATAACTCGTGAAATACCAAATGTCGGTGATGATGCACTAAAAGATCTTGATGAAAACGGTATTATAAGAATTGGTGCGGAAGTTGTACCAGGTGATATATTAGTAGGAAAAATTACTCCTAAGGGTGAAACTGAACTTACAGCAGAAGAAAAATTACTTCGTGCTATATTTGGTGAAAAAGCCCGTGAGGTTAGGGATACATCACTTCGTGTTCCACATGGAGAAGCCGGAACAATTGTAGATGTTAAAATATTTACAAGAGAAACTTCAGATGAATTAGCTGCTGGAGTAAATAAAGTTGTAAGAATATATATCGCTCAAAAAAGAAAAATATCAGTTGGTGATAAACTTTCTGGACGTCATGGTAACAAAGGTGTTATATCACGTATATTACCAAGAGAAGATATGCCATATTTACCAGATGGTACGCCACTTCAAATAGTGCTAAATCCACTTGGATTGCCATCGCGTATGAATGTTGGACAGTTACTTGAAGTTCACTTAGGTCTTGTTGCAAAACAACTTGGATGGAAAGTTTCAACTCCTGTATTTGATGGCGCAAAAGAACAAGATATACAAGAACTATTAAGACAACAAGGACTAAATGAAAACGGTAAATCTGTAGTATATGATGGTAGAACTGGAGAACCTTTTGATAGAGAAGTAACAGTAGGATATATGTACATGCTTAAACTATATCACATGGTTGAAGATAAGATACATGCTCGTTCTATTGGACCATACTCTTTAGTAACACAACAACCACTTGGTGGTAAAGCACAATTTGGTGGACAAAGATTTGGTGAGATGGAAGTTTGGGCTCTAGAAGCTTATGGCGCATCTTATACATTACAAGAGATGTTAACTGTTAAATCTGATGATATTGTAGGAAGACTTAAAACATATGAAGCTATTGTTAAAGGAGAGAGTATACCGACTCCTGGAATACCAGAATCATTTAGAGTATTGATAAAAGAATTACAAAGTTTAGGCCTTGATATGAAAATGTATCGTGAAGATGATGAGCTTGAACTTAAAGAGTCTGTTGAAGATGATACAGATGGATTTGATCCAAAGGTTCTAGAAGAAAGTGAAGATAACGCGTTAATAACTGATGATGATTTTGCTGGAATGTCAGTAGAAGAAGACGGCGAACTTGTTGACGAAAAAGAAGAAGAACAAAATAGTTTTGAAGACGAACTTAGTGTTGATGATAGTGACACTTATGACGAAGTTTAATTTTAAGGTATAAGGGAGGAAAATTTACAATGCAAGATATGGAAAATTTTGATAGAATAGGAATTGGTCTTGCTTCTCCAGAAAAGATTAGAGAATGGTCTAAAGGAGAGGTTAAAAAACCAGAAACTATAAATTATAGAACACTTAAACCAGAAAGAGATGGACTATTTTGTGAAAAAATATTTGGACCAACAAAAGACTGGGAATGTTATTGTGGAAAGTACAAAAAAGTAAGATATAAAGGAATAATTTGTGACAGATGTGGCGTTGAAGTTACAAAGAAAAAAGTAAGACGTGAAAGACTAGGACATATTGAACTTGCGTGTCCAGTCTCTCATATCTGGTTTTTCAAAGGAATACCAAGTAGAATGAGCCTACTTCTTGATATGTCACCTAAGGCACTTGAAAAAGTATTATACTTTGCATCATATGTAGTAATTGATCCAAAACAAACAGCATTTTCAAAATGTGATGTATTATCTGAAAAAGAATACAGAGAAGCAATAGAACAATTTGGATCAGGTAGCATAGAAGTTGGAATGGGTGCTGAAGCAATTAGAAAACTTTTAGCAGAAATTGATCTTACAAAATTACAAAAGGATTTAAGATCAGAACTTTCTAAATCACAAGGAGCAAAGAGAGCAAAAATAATCAAAAGATTAGAAACTATAGATGCGTTCATAGAATCAGGAAACAAACCTGAATGGATGATTCTAGAAGCTCTTCCTGTAATACCACCAGAGCTTAGACCAATGGTACAACTTGATGGGGGTAGATTTGCTACTTCAGATTTAAATGATTTATATAGAAGAGTTATAAATAGAAATAATAGATTAAAGAGATTACTTGAACTTGAAGCACCAGACATAATAGTAAGAAATGAAAAAAGAATGCTTCAAGAATCAGTTGATGCTTTAATTGATAATGGTAGACGTGGAAGACCTATTACTGGCGCAGGAGGCAGACCTCTAAAATCACTTTCTGATATGCTAAAAGGTAAACAAGGACGTTTTAGACAAAACTTACTTGGAAAAAGGGTTGACTACTCTGGTCGTTCAGTTATTGTTGTTGGACCAGAACTTAAAATGCATCAATGTGGCTTGCCACGTGAGATGGCACTAGAACTTTTCAAACCTTTTGTTATGAAAGAACTAGTGAAAAGAGGACTTGCATTTAATATAAAAAATGCTAAAAGAATGGTAGAACGTACAGCTGTGGAAGTATGGGATGTACTAGAAGATGTTATAAAAGATAGACCAGTAATGTTAAACCGTGCCCCAACACTTCATAGACTTGGAATTCAAGCATTTGAACCAGTACTCGTTGAAGGTAGAGCAATAAAACTTCATCCACTTGTATGTTCAGCGTTCAATGCCGATTTTGATGGTGACCAGATGGCTGTTCACGTACCACTTTCACCAGAAGCAGTTGCAGAAGCAAAATTATTGATGCTTGCTTCCAATAATCTATTAAAATTACAAGATGGTAAACCAGTTGCTGTTCCATCAATGGATATGATTTTAGGAAGCTTCTATCTAACTGTACAAATTGATGATGAACCAGGAGCTGGAAAAGTATTTAGTAGCGTTGATGAAGCTTTAATGGCATATGATCAAAAAGTAATAGGTATGCATGCTCCAATTAAAGTTAGAGTAAGTAAAGATATTAATGGAAAAACTTATACAGGAAGAATAGATGCTACAGCAGGTAGATTAATATTCAATAGTTTTATTCCTCAAGATATAGGATTTGTAGATAGATCTAAGGAAGAAAACTACCTAAAACTAGAAATAGATTTTGAAGCTAAGAAAAAGCAACTAGGAGAAATAGTTGATAGATGTATCGCGAAACATGGAATTGCTGCAACTTCAGTTGTTCTAGATGATATTAAATCTAATGGCTATAAATATTCAACTCAGGCTGCCGTTACAGTTTCTGTATATGATATTGAAATACCAAAAAATAAACCACAAATACTTGCTGAGGCTGAAACTGAAGCTGAAAAAGTTTTGAAGAACTTTAAACGTGGTCTTATTTCAAACGATGAAAGATATAACGAAATTATCAAGATTTGGTCATCTGCTACAGATAAAATCCAAAATGAGATAATGAGTAACCCAAATAAAATGAATCCATTCCAAATGATGGCAAACACTGGTGCCAGAGGTAACCCAACACAAATTAGACAGCTTGGTGGTATGCGTGGACTTATGGCAGATACAATGGGTAGAACAATAGAGCTTCCAATTAAATCAAACTTTAAAGAAGGTCTTGATGTTCTAGAATTCTTTATAGCATCTCATGGTGCTAGAAAAGGTCTTGCAGATACTGCCCTAAGAACTGCTGACTCTGGATATCTAACAAGAAGACTTGTAGATGTTAACCAAGATGTAATTGTTATGGAAGATGATTGTGGAACAGATCATGGATTCGAAGTTTCTGCAATTATGGAGAGTGGAGAACCAATAGAAAAACTATACGAGAGAATAGAAGGAAGATTCTTAGCCCAAGATATTGTAGATAAAGATGGAAATGTTATTTATGCAAGAAATACATACATAAATGATGAAATTGCAAACAATATAATAAAACTTGGATATGAAACTGTGAAAATACGTTCAGCATTAACTTGTGAATCTATAAGAGGGGTTTGTGCTAAATGTTATGGTAAAAATATGGCTACAGGTGAACCTATTACTAAAGGTGAGGCTATAGGAATTATAGCTGCACAATCAATAGGTGAACCAGGTACACAGCTTACAATGAGAACTATTCACAATGGTGGTGTTGCAGGTTCTGATATAACTCAAGGTCTTCCTAGGGTTGAAGAATTATTTGAAGCAAGAAAACCAAAGGGTGTTGCTATGGTAACTGAAATAGACGGTACTGTAACAATCGGAAATAAAGGAAATAACAAAGAAGTAATAGTAACTCGTGATGACAAATATGTTGAAAAATACGTAATAGCATATGGTATGAGACTTGTTGTATCAGATGGTGATAAAGTAAAAGCTGGAGACAGAATTACTGAAGGATCACTTGATCCACATGATATAATTCGTATCAAAGGCGATATTGCTGTTCAAAATTATCTAATAGAGGAAGTTCAAAAAACATATAGAACACAAGGTGTTCATATTAACGATAAACATATAGAAATTGTTGCAAGACAAATGTTAAGAAAAATATATGTTGAAGAATCTGGCGATACAAATCTTATTGCTGGAACAACTATAGATATGACGGAATTTAATAGAGCAAATAAACATGCAATTATGGAAGATAAAAAACCTGCAAAAGGTAAAAAGACATTACTTGGAATTACTAAGGTTGCACTTTTAACTGATTCATTCTTATCATCTGCTTCATTCCAAGAAACAGCTAGAGTTCTTACTGACGCAGCTGTTAAAGGAAAAGTAGATAAACTTCAAGGATTAAAAGAGAACGTTATTATTGGTAGATTAATTCCTGCTGGTACAGGCGTTGTAGATCCTAATTCAATTGAAGTTATTTCTAAAGATGAAATACTAAAAAAAGATATTGCTGATAATGAAATTAACGATATTGTTGAAGCAAGTAAAGAAGAAATAGTTGAATAATATAAAAATCACTTACCAACCGGTAGGTGATTTTTTCAAAAAATGTAGAAAAAATAAATATTAATATATTATATAAATTAATATTGCAAAAACTAATAAAATATAATAGAATTATCTATGGAATAGGTGAAGTTAATGAAAAAAGTGTTTATAGTATTGGGAATAGTTTTAGTTCTTTTAGGAGGTTTTTATTTCTTATGGAGCAATCCTGAATTGGGACAAAATGTAGGAAATAGCGTAACAGCTTTTTTTACTGATTTATTTGAAGGCAAGTATGTACCATATAATAAAGATTTTGAAATAAATACACTAAAAGTTTCTAATTGTGATTACTATTATAATAAGCTGACAGAAGACCAACAAAAGATGTATACAGCTGTGGCAATATCTGTTAAGAATTTAGATCAAATGGCAAAGGTTAGGGCATACCAAAATAATGTAGATGATGATATAGTAAAAGATGCTGCAGTAGCAATGGAAGCTTTTTTCGCAGACCATCCCGAGGTATTCTATGTGGATTTACAGTATGAAGTATATACAGTAAAATCAGTTTTTGGAAAAGATATAGAGATAAAACTTAAATATACATCAGAAGATAAAAATAAAATAAAAACACAAGTAGAAGAAATATCAAAAAAAATTGATGAAATACTTTCATCTGTTGAGTCTAGTAAATCAGATGTTGAAAAAGAAATTGAAATACATGATAAGTTGTGTGATAAAATAAAATATTATGAATATACTGATATTAATTCTATACCACTAGATATGCACTCTGTATATGGGGCACTTGTAAAGGGTGAGGCGGTATGTGATGGTATGTCTAAATCTTATCAAATACTGCTTGATAGAGCAAATATAGAAAACATTTTAGTTGTAGGAAAAATAGAAGAATTACATGCTTGGAACTTAGTAAAAATAGAAAATGAATGGTATAATGTTGATATTACATCAGATAAATCTATAAAAGGTGAAGATTCGTTTACTATACATTCGTATTTTAATGTTACGGATGACATGATACAAAGTACGCATACTTTTTCTAGCAAAGAATTGTTACCTGAAGCGACTGGCACAAAATATAATTATTATACCTATAAAAATTATTTTATAGATTCGAATGACAATTTTAATGATAAATTACAAAAAATAATATCATCATCAAAAGATTCTAACGTACTAGAATTTTCTGTAAATAAGAATATAAAAGATGTTCCTGATAAAATGATATCTAGCATGCAGTCAAACAAGAATACGGGTTATTTAACTGAAAATTTGACTAGAGTAAGTTATTATAATATTTTAAATTCTTATATTATTAAGAAAATAAAATAAAAATTGACAAAATACGTTGACGGTAAAATAAAATTATAGTATAATCGAAGTATGTACGTTAGGGGGGAATTTAAATGAAAAGCGAAAAAGATTGGTTAGTAACTTTATTATTAGCATTATTTTTAGGAAATTTTGGAGCACACAGATTTTATACTGGTAAAATAGGAACTGCTATTCTTATGATAGTTACATGTGGAGGATGCGGAATCTGGACATTAATTGACTTTATCATGATTTGTTGTGGTAAATTTACAGATGCTCAAGGAAACGTTATTTCTAACAAATAATTTCACTAAAAAGTTAATAAGCATTTAAATTGCATTTTGTTAACAAAAGTTTTAAAATCCTGCAAAAGTGTTGACTTTTACAGGATTTTTTTGTATAATAAACAGTGTATATTTTTTAGATATACACTGTTTATTTTTTAAAAGAAAGGGGTGAACTTAAGTGCCAACATTTAGCCAATTAGTAAGAAAAGGAAGAGAAAATAAAGTAACAAAATCTAAATCTCCTGCTCTTCAAACAGGATACAATTCTAGAAAAAAAGTTACTACAAATCAATCTTCACCACAAAAAAGAGGCGTTTGTACAGTTGTTAAAACTCAAACTCCTAAAAAACCAAACTCTGCACTTCGTAAAGTAGCCAGAGTTAGACTTACAAATACAATGGAAGTAACAGCATATATTCCAGGTATTGGTCATAACCTACAAGAACATAGTGTTGTTCTAATTAGAGGTGGAAGAGTAAAAGATCTACCAGGTGTTCGTTACCATATTGTAAGAGGTGTATTAGATACTGCTGGTGTCGCTGATAGAGCACAAGCAAAATCTAAATACGGAGCTAAAAAAGCTAAGAAAAAATAGTTTGGTAAACTAGGTGCTTAAGTTTAAATATATATAAAATTAAACTTGCACTTAACAAAAATTTGAAATTTTTGAGTACCCATAGTTAATTTAAAATTAACTAAGTAATTATTATTTATGAAGGAGGGAAGAAAAGTGGCAAGAAAAGGACATATTGCAAAAAGAGATGTTATGCCAGATCCTATGTACAAATCTAAAGTTGTAACAAAACTTATAAACAAAGTTATGTGGGATGGTAAAAAAGTAACTGCACAAAAAATCGTTTATGGAGCATTTGATATAGTTAAAGAAAAAACTGGTAGAGAAGCATTAGATGCTTTCGAACAAGCTTTATCTAACGTTACACCACAACTTGAAGTTAAAGCAAGAAGAGTTGGTGGAGCTACATATCAAGTTCCAATGGAAATTAGAGAAGATAGAAAACAATCTTTAGCAATCAGATGGCTTGTTGAATATGCTAGAAAAAGAAACGAACATAGCATGGAAGCAAGACTTGCAGGAGAAATTATGGATGCTATAAACTCACAAGGTGGAGCATTCAAGAAAAAAGAAGATACTCATAAAATGGCAGAAGCTAACAAAGCATTTGCTCATTATAGATGGTAGAAATTTAACAAGAGAGGAGGAAGAAAATAAATGGCAGGTAGAGAATATCCTCTTGAGAGGACAAGAAATATCGGTATCATGGCTCACATTGATGCTGGTAAAACTACTACTACTGAAAGAATATTGTTTTACACAGGTAAAACACATAAAATAGGTGAAGTTCATGATGGCGGAGCTACAATGGACTGGATGGAACAAGAACAAGAAAGAGGTATAACAATTACTTCAGCTGCAACTACATGTTTTTGGAATAACAATAGAATAAACATTATTGATACTCCAGGACACGTTGACTTTACAATTGAAGTTGAAAGATCTCTAAGAGTTCTAGATGGTTCTGTAACTGTACTTTGTGCTAAAGGTGGAGTTCAACCACAATCTGAAACTGTATGGAGACAAGCAAATAAGTATAACGTTCCAAGAATGGTATATGTAAATAAAATGGATATTACAGGTGCTGACTTCTTTAATTGTGTTAAACAATTAAGAGAAAGATTAAATGCAAATGCTGTTCCAATAGCATTACCAGTTGGAAAAGAAGATACATTTAAAGGTCTAGTAGATCTTGTTACTATGGAAGCATGTATTCACTATGATGATCTTGGAAAAGATGTAAGACGTGAAGCTATTCCAGAAGATATGAAGGCACAAGCAGAAGAATATAGATCAAAATTACTTGAAGCTGTTGCAGAAACAGATGAAGAGTTAATGATGAAATATTTAGATGGCGAAGAACTTACAGTAGAAGAAATTAAATCAGGAATTAGAAAAGCTACAATAGCTGGTACTATGGTTCCAGTAACATGCGGAAGTTCATATAAAAATAAATGTGTTCAAGAATTACTTGACAACATTGTTGATTATATGCCAGCTCCAACTGATATACCTCATATAAGAGGTGTACTAGAAGATGGTACAGAAGATGAGAGAAAATCATCTGACGAAGAACCATTTGCTGCACTTGCATTTAAAATAATGACAGATCCATATGTTGGAAAATTAACATTCTTCAGAGTTTACTCTGGTACACTTGAATCTGGTTCATATGTTTATAATGCAAATAAAAATAAAAAAGAAAGAATAGGAAGACTTATTCAAATGCATGCTAATTCAAGACAAGATATAGATAAAGTTTATGCTGGTGATATAGCATGTGCTGTTGGTCTTAAAGATGTTGTAACTGGTGATACAATTTGTGATGAAGCTCATCCAATAATTCTAGAATCTATAGAATTTCCAGAACCAGTTATAGATATATCTATTGAACCTAAAACTAAAGCTGACCAAGAAAAAATGGCTATAGCTTTACAAAAATTAGCTGAAGAAGACCCTTCATTTAAAACATATACAAATCAAGAAACTGGTCAAACTATCATAGCAGGTATGGGTGAACTTCACCTAGATATCATTGTTGATAGAATGAAGAGAGAATTTAAAGTTGAAGCAAATGTTGGTAAACCACAAGTTGCTTATAAAGAAACTATTAAAAAACCAGTTAGAGTTGAAGGAAAATTCATCCGTCAATCTGGTGGTAGAGGTCAATATGGCCATGTATGGCTAGAAGTTGAACCAAATGAACCAGGTAAAGGTTATGAATTTGAATCAAAAATTGTTGGTGGCGTAGTTCCAAAAGAATATGTAAAACCAACAGATGAAGGTATTCAAGAAGCAATGAAAGCTGGTGTGCTTGCAGGATATCCTGTAGTTGATCTAAAAGTTGCTCTAGTAGATGGTTCTTATCATGATGTTGACTCATCTGAAGCAGCATTCCATATTGCTGGATCTATGGCTTTAAAAGAAGCATGTCGTCAAGGAAATCCTTGTTTACTTGAACCAATAATGAAAGTAGATATAACAGTTCCAGAAGAATATATGGGAGATGTTATAGGAGATGTAAACTCTAGACGTGGAAGAATGGAAGGAATGGATACAATTCAAGGAACAACAACTATACATTCATTTATACCACTTTCTGAAATGTTTGGATACGCAACAGACTTAAGATCAAAAACTCAAGGTAGAGGCGTATATGCTATGGAACCTTCTCACTATGAAGAAGTTCCAAAATCAGTTCTAGAAACAATAGTTGCTTCTAGAAAAAAAGCTGAATAATTACAAAATTAAAAATTACAAATATATGTATTGCAAAATACATATATTTGTAGTACAATATTATTTAATGAATGCAATATGCATTAATAAGGAGGAAATGAAAAATGGCAAAAGCTAAGTTTGAAAGAAACAAACCACACGCTAATATTGGTACTATTGGTCACGTTGACCATGGTAAAACAACACTTACAGCTGCAATCACTAAATACTGTAGCTTAACAGGTGGAGCTGAATTCAAAGCATACGATCAAATCGATGGAGCTCCAGAAGAAAGAGCAAGAGGTATAACAATCTCTACTGCTCACGTTGAATATGAAACAGCAAACAGACACTACGCACACGTTGACTGTCCAGGACACGCTGACTATGTTAAAAACATGATTACAGGTGCTGCACAAATGGATGGTGCTATTCTAGTTGTTTCTGCATCTGATGGTCCAATGCCACAAACAAGAGAACACATTCTTCTTGCAAGACAAGTTGGTGTTCCTTATATAGTTGTTTTCATGAACAAATGTGACATGGTTGACGATGAAGAATTACTTGAATTAGTTGAAATGGATATTAGAGATTTACTTTCTAAATATGATTTCCCTGGAGATACAACTCCTGTAATAAGAGGTTCTGCTCTTAAAGTTCTAGAATCTACTTCTACAGATCCAGAAGCTCCAGAATACAAATGCATCAAGGATTTACTTGCTGCAATTGATGAGTATATTCCAACTCCACAAAGAGACACAGAAAAACCTTTCTTAATGCCAGTTGAAGACGTATTCACTATCACAGGTAGAGGAACAGTTGCAACAGGTAGAATTGAAAGAGGTATGTTAAAAATCGGTGACGAAGTTGAAATCGTTGGTCTTTCTGATGAATCTAAGAAAACAACAGTAACAGGTATCGAAATGTTCAGAAAATCTCTTGATTTTGCTGAAGCTGGAGATAATGCTGGTGTTCTTCTAAGAGGAATCCAAAGAAACGAAATTGAAAGAGGTCAAGTTATTGCTAAACCTGGTTCAATTCATCCACATACTGAATTTGAAGCTGAAGTATATATCCTAACTAAAGAAGAAGGTGGAAGACATACTCCATTCTTCCAAGGATATAGACCACAATTCTATTTCAGAACAACTGACGTTACAGGTGTTATTGAATTACCAAAAGATAAAGAAATGGTAATGCCAGGAGATAACGTAACAATGAAAATTAAACTTATCACACCAATCGCTATAGAAAAAGGATTAAAATTCGCTATTCGTGAGGGTGGTAGAACAGTTGGTGCTGGTTCAGTATCTAACATTATAGAATAATTGTTTTAAAAGAAAGCTTAACTGAGTTGAGCTTTCTTTTTTTGTAAAAAAACAATTTGTTTAAAAATATCATAAAGACAAATACTATAAATGGTGGTATTTGTGATAAAATTTGAAAGAATATATTATGAAAAAGAAGTATTAAAATACGAACAAGGGAAAAAGTTACTAGAAATGTATAAGGATATTCCACATATAGAAATAAAATCTCATAATAATATAGAAGAATTAAGAAAATATGAAAATAAAGATTTTACTAAATTAAAGAAATATCTTATTTTAGGCGTTAGAAAAACTCATAAATATGTAGAAAATCATAAAGTGTCAGATTATTTAGTGCCTTACACATCATCTGGTTGCATTGCTATGTGCATGTACTGCTATCTGGTATGTCATTATAATAAATGCGCATATCTAAGAATTTTTGTAAATAGAGATGAAATGTTAAATAAATTAATAAAAAAAGCTCTTAGTTCTACAAAAGATGAAGTATACGAAATTGGATCGAATAGTGATCTTATTTTAGAAAATCTGATAACGCATAATTTAGAATGGACAATAGAAAAGTTTGCCAAATTTAATAAGGGATATATAACTTTCCCAACAAAATTTTCTAATGTAGATGATATACTAAATTTAAAGCATAATGGTAGAGTAATAGTAAGAATGAGTGTAAATCCAGAATATATAATTAAAAATGTAGAATTTTTAACTGCAGATTTAAAAAATAGAGTAAAAGCTATAAATAAACTTATAGATGCAAATTATAAAGTAGGTATCATAATTGCACCAGTTATAATGGTTGAAGATTATAGAAATCTATATAAAGAATTAATAATATATTTGAAAGAAAATTTAAATAAAAAAGCAATAGATAGTCTGTTCTTTGAAGTAATATTTATGACTTATAGTTACGTTCACGATAAGATAAATACAGAAGCTTTTCCAAAAGCTATAAAATTATATAATAAAGATAAAATGCGTGCTAGGGGAAAATATAAGTATATGTATAAAGAGAATATTTTAGAAGATGGAAAACAATATATTGCATCCCTTTTAAAAGAATATTTTCCTAAAAACGAAATCAAGTATATTGTTTAGAAAATAATTAAAAATATATGAATACTATTGACAATAAAGAATAAATATTAGATAATAGTAGTGAAAATATTAGGGGAGGTGCTAATATGGAAGAAATATTTGAAAGAGTAAAAGAAGTAATTGGTGAACAATTAGGAATAGAAGATATAGAAACTATAACAATGGAAACAACGTTTATAGATGATTTAGGTGCAGATTCACTTGATATAGTAGAACTTATAATGGCACTTGAAGAGGAGTTTGATATGGAAATTCCAGAAGCAGAAGCAGAAAAAATATCTTCTGTTGGAGATGCAGTAGAATATATTAAAAATAATCAATAAAATTGGAGCTTTTAGTAGCTCCTTTTTTGTTTTTTATTGAAAAATTCTATTATTAAATATATAATATTAAGCAAGAAGGTGAAAAGATGCATAATAAATTAGAAGAATTAGAAGAAAAATTAGAATATAAATTTAATAATATAAATTTGCTTGTTACAGCACTTACACATAAGTCATATGCTTATGAAAATGCAAAAGAAGCGAAAACAGAATATAACGAAAGATTAGAATTTTTGGGAGATGCCATACTTGAGCACACGATTTCTGACTTATTATTTAAAGATAAGAATAAGTTTAAAGAAGGCGAAATGAGCAAAATGCGTGCTAGTATAGTTTGTGAAAACTCACTTAGTAGAGCGCTAAAGGATATAAAGGCAGAAAAATATTTAAGACTAGGCAAATGTGAAAAAATGACAGGTGGAAGAAATAAAGATGCAATAATAGCTGACGCATTTGAAGCTATTATGGGTGCAATTTATATAGATGGTGGATATGAAGTTGCAAGTAGAACAATATTAAAACTTTTACAAAAGGAAATAGTAGAAGTCCTTGAAGGAAAGAATTTAAACATAGATTATAAAACTAAATTGCAAGAGGAACTACAAAAAAATGGAAAAGTAAAAATAGAATATGTTTTGATATCAGAAAGTGGACCAGAACATGATAAAACTTTTTGTGTTGAACTTTTATTTAATGGTAAAAAAATAGGTGATGGAAATGGAAAAAATAAAAAACAAGCTGAACAAAGAGCCGCAAAAAATGCACTTGAGAGACAAAGCTGGTGTTAAAATACAACTAGATTTATATGGTGTATTAAAAAACTTTAAAAAAGAGGATCATTATACAATTCCTGTATTTATACCACATAAGGGATGTAGAAATGAGTGTGTATTTTGCAACCAAAGGAGTATAAGTGGACAGATAGAGGCTCCAGCTTATGATGATGTAAAAAAAACAATAGAAAAATATTTAGGTTATATTAAGGATAAAAAAGATATGAAAAATGTTGAAGTGGCTTTTTTTGGTGGCAGTTTTACAGGACTTAATATAAATGATCAAATTGGCTATTTAAAAGTAGCAAATGAATTTTTAATATCTAAAAAAATTAATGGTATTAGGTTATCAACAAGACCGGATTATATAAGACCTATGATACTTAATATTTTGAAAAAATACGGTGTCACAACGATAGAAATTGGTGTTCAATCAATGGATAATGATGTACTTCAAGCATCAAAGAGAGGACACTTAAATACAGATACTATACGTGCATCAAAACTTATAAAACTTTGGGGATTTAATCTTGGACATCAAATAATGATAGGATTGCCAAAGAGTACTGAAAATATTGAAAAAAGCACAATGGAAGCAGTAGCAAGAATTGCCCCAAACGAGCTTAGAATATATCCTGTTTATATACTTGAAGAAAGCGAACTGTATGAGATGTATAAAGAGGGAAAATATGAACCTCTTACTTTGGATGAGGCAATTAAAAGAGTGTTAAGCGTAATGCATATTTGTATGCAAACCAATATAAAAGTAATAAGAATTGGATTGCAAGCAACAGAGACTATAACTAAAACCAATTCACATGTTCTAGGACCAGTGTGTGATAATTTTGCAGAATATGTTCTTGCAGGACTTGCAAGAGAGAAAATGGAAGAAGAAATTTTAAAAAGAGAAAATATAAGTGGAGAAAACGTTATATTTGAAGTGGAGAAAAGATACACTTCAATAGTAATAGGTCCTAAAAAAATCAATAAAGATTATTTTTTGAATAAATATAAAGTTCAGATAGGAGTAAATGAAATATAGTGAAAAAAGTGATATTTACCTCTAGTGCTGGAGGTCATTTTGCAGAACTTATGTGTCTTGAAAAGCTTTTTGATGAATATGAATATTTAATCGTTACTGAAAAGACTGAATCTGTTTTGAAACTGAAAGAAAAGTACAATATAGAGTTTTTAAAATATGGCTCAAGATTTTATCCTTTCAAGTACATATTTGTATTAATATATAATATTATTAAGTCTATAAAGATAATTTTAAGGTTTAAGCCAGATACAGTTGTATCAACAGGAGCACATACTGGTGGAATTGTATGTTACATTGCTAAAATATTTGGCGCTAAAATAATTTATATAGAGTCGCTTGCAAAAACAAAAACGCTTTCTATTACAGGCAAAAATTTATATAAAAAGGCAGATGTATTTTTTGTGCAGTGGGAAGGATTACAAGAAAAATACCCTAAGTCAAGATATATTGGAAGGTTGATGTAGTTATGAATGTACTAGTAATGGTTGGAACACAAAAACAACAATTTATAAGATTATTTGAAATGATAGAAAACTCAAGTCTTTTAGAAGGACAAGATGTAGTAGAGCAAGTAGGTAACACTAAATTTGATTCGAAAAAATTTAAAACATTTCCTTTCATAGAAAACGAGGAAGTAAAAAAGCTAATAGAAAAATCGGATTTAATAATATGTCATGGTGGAGTTGGAACAATATTTGAAGGACTTCATAAGGAAAAGAAGGTCTTAGCAGTTCCAAGACTAAAAAAATACGGAGAACATGTAGATGATCATCAGTTAGAAATTTGCGATGAACTGGAAAATAATGACTACATTGTAGTTTGTAGAGATGGCGATAATTTAGATGATAAAATTTCTGAGATATTGTCTAAGAATTTAAAAAAATATGCAAGAGATGAAAACTTTTTAGAAGTTTTAAGAAAAGAAATATAAAAATACTAAATTTTGATAAAATACGCATAATATGTGTATGGAAAATGTATTAAAAGATAAAAAAATTATAATAGGAAAAAAGCACAAAATAGATGTATTAGAGATAATATATGATTTTTTTATGATAATAATAGGAACGTTTTTGGTAAGTTTTGGAATAAATTTATTTTTGTTACCACTTCAACTTACTACAGGTGGAGTATCAGGAATTGCAACAATTCTTTACTATAAGCTTGGAATTTCAATGGGTGTTACTGTTATAGTATTAAATATTCCGCTGTTTATAATATCTATTGTAAAACTTGGTATTAAGTCAAGCATAAAAACTATAATAGCTACATTATTATTATCGTTTTTTTTAGATGCGTTTAAGTATGAAACACTGCTTACAAGAAATGTGTCAGATCTATTTACTTCATGTATTTTTGGCGGAATTATTATAGGCGTAGGATTATCTATTGTATTTAAGGCTGGCGCAAGTACTGGTGGGTCTGACTTGCTAGCACAGATAATTTATAAAAGCTTTCCTGTACAGAGTCTTAGCCAAGTGTTGCTTATAATAGAGTTTTTTATTATTTCAGCTACAGTTATAGCATTTCAAAATGTCAACGTAGGGCTTTACTCTTTAATAGCAATGTTTATATCTACCAAAATGGTTGATTTAATGTTTGAAGGAAGCTATTATACTAGGGTAGTTAATATAATAACTAAAAAGCCAAATGAAATTTCTGATGAAATACTTACAGAGCTTAAAAGAGGGGTTACTCTTACAAAAAGTATTGGAGCTAGAACAAAAGAGGAATATACAACTCTTACGTGCGTAATTACAAGGCCTCAGGTCGCAAAAATAAAGAAGATAATAAGAGAGAATGATAAAGAAGCACTAATGTATATAGCTACTACAAATGAAGTTTTAGGAAAAGGTTTTAAGAGTATATAAGGGGGAAATATGAAAAGGGAAGAATTAGAAAAAATATGTAAAGATATAAGGAAAGACATACTATTTATGATAAGTAATGCATCCTCAGGTCATCCTGGAGGAAGCTTGTCTGCTGTAGAAATCTTAGTTACGCTTTATTTTGAAATTATGAATTTGAATGAAAAAGATGGCAAAAGAATCGATAAATTTATTTTATCAAAAGGTCATGCAGCGCCCCTATATTATGCTGTTTTAGCTAAAAAAGGTTTTATAAAAAAAGAGGAATTATCAAAACTTAGAAAAATAGATTCTAAACTTGAGGGGCATCCTACAAATAAAATTAATGGAGTAGATGTCTCTTCAGGTTCACTTGGTCAAGGTCTTTCTATTGCAAACGGAATGGCTCTGTCTAAAAAATTATTTAATGAAAAAGGATATGTTTACTGCCTTTGTGGTGACGGCGAAATGGAAGAAGGACAAGTGTGGGAAGCCATGATGAGTGCAAGCAAATATAAATTAAACAATTTGATACTCATAATTGATAATAATGGATTACAGATAGACGGAACTGTGGAAAGTGTTAAAAACTTAATAGATCTAGAGAAAAAATGTGAATCATTTGGATTTTATACAAAAAGAATAGATGGCCACAATATAGATGAAATAATTAATTCTATTAATCTAGCTAAAAAACAAGAAAGGCCAATATGTATTTTAGCAAGTACTATAAAAGGAAAAGGCGTTTCCTTTATGGAAAATCAAGTAAAATGGCATGGCAAAGCCCCATCAAAAGAAGAAGTCAAAGAGGCTATTTTAGAAATAGAAAAAATGTAGGAGGAAATATATGAAATCAACAAGACAAGCGTATGGAGAATTTTTAGCGCAAGTAGGTGAAAATCAAAATATAGTAGTGTTTGATGCTGATCTTGCGGAAGCAACATATACTAAAATGTTTAGGGAAAAGTATCCAAAAAGACATATTGATGTTGGAATATCAGAACAAGATTTAGTTGGAATGAGTTGTGGAGTTGCACTTACAGGAAAAAAGGTATTTGCATCATCATTTGCTATGTTTTTATGTGGAAGAGCGTACGAACAAATAAGGAATACCGCAGCTTATTCAAATGTAGATATTAATTTATGTGCTACTCATTCTGGTCTTGCAGTTGGAGAAGATGGTGCAACACATCAATGTATAGAAGACATAGCTCTTATGAATGTTATACCAAATATGAAAATATTCTGCCCTGCTGACGATATATCTACAAAAAAGATTTTAGGGGAATGTTTAGATTTAACAGGACCAAAATATGTTAGACTTGGAAGGGCTGCTATGCCAGACGTATATTCTTATGATGAAGAATTTCATCTTGGAGGTTCAAAAACCTTTGGAAACGGAACAGATGGAACTATATTTGCTGTTGGAAGTACGGTAAATATCGCACTGGATGCTAAAGTTGAACTTGAAAAATCAGGAATAAATGTAAGAGTTGTGGATCTTTATTCTATTAAACCAGTAGATGAAGAAGAAATTTTAAAGTCTGCAAAACAAACAGAAAAACTAGTTTCCATAGAAGATCATAGTGTGATTGGCGGAATAGGAAGTATAATAGAATCAGTTTTATGCAAGAGTTATCCTAAAAAACTAGTAAAGCTTGGAGTTAAAGATATCTTTGGAAAATCTGGCAAACCTGATGAACTTTATGCAATGTATGGCATAACAAAAAATGCAATAATAAGAAATATAAAGAAATAAAGTTTGTATATTTTTAAAAAATATGTTTATATTTCAGTATAATTATATATTTTTAGTGAGAATTAGAAGTATAATATTTTGGGGGGATAGAACAAATGAAGAAAGGAATAAGCTTGATAACATTAATAATAACTATCATAGTTATTATGATTTTATCAGCAGCGGTAATATTTACTTTAGTTAATGGAGAAACAATAAACAAGGCAAAGTTAGCTTCTCTTGCATCTAATTATAATAATTTGCAAGCAGGCGTAAATCTTTATTTATCTAAGATTATTACATCAAATGTAGATTTAGAAATTGATAAACAAAAAATATTGCTTGGAATTTTTGATGATTCATATAGACTTGTTCAAAAAGACAAAGAAAATATAGTAGAAGCAGTAATAAATAAAAATAATGAAGAAATACATGTATATAAATTAGATGAACAAATATGTAAATCTAATGGAATAGAAATACCAGAAACTCCTTCAAAAGAATGTTTTTGGTATATATCTAATAAGGGACAAGTTTATCTTGTATATAATGAAAGTACCATGATTCCAACCTGGATAATCGGTAATCCACCAGAAGGTAAGCAAATAGAAAATGAAATTGTAGATAGATTTGTTGCAAAAATAGGTAAATGGGAAAAAGAATTAAGTATTTATGATACAGTTCCTGTTGCAGATGCAAATATGTTTCTTTATACTAATATTTCAGATGAGACTGTATCAATTAAAGGATTTAATCCAAAATATAAGGGTGAAATGCCAACTGAGATAAAGTTTCCAACAAAAGACCCAAACGGAAAAACTATAAAGGCAATTGGAGCTTACGCATTTTATCAAAATTCGAACCTTACAACTGTTGTAGTCCCAGAAGAAGTAACAGAAATAGGAGGTTGTGCATTTGGTGATTGTAATAATTTAAAGAAAGTATATTTACCATCAACCCTAGCGTCAACAGGATATGGTTCATATTCACCATTTTATAGTTGCAGTAACATAGAAGAAATAACTTTACCAAATTATCTTGTATCAAATAATAATAGCTACTATGTACCAAGTAATATATTTAGTTATTCAAAAACAACAATAGTTACCGTAAATTTTGTTGGAGAAATAACATCAATAGCAAACTCTGCATTTTCTGGGTTCGTAGCATTAAAAAGTATAACAATACCAAGTAGTGTAGCATCAATAGAAAGCAGTGTATTTGGTGGTTGTACAAACTTAGAAAAAATAGTATATTCAGGTATTGCAACAGGTAGTCCATGGGGAGCACCAAATGCAACCGTTGTTCCGCAATAAAGATTTAAAAAGATTGCATATAGTAAATTTTTCTATATGTAATCTTTTTGATATCAAAGAAAACCACTAGTTATACCCGTGGTTATGATTTTAGTACTTACATAAAAAATACATTTGTTGATATATATTTTTTTTGTTTTAGTCATATTACAAAAAATTAAATTAAATGTTGCAAAAAGTTTTAATTTCATATATAATTTTTTCGAGGTAATATATGAATAAAAACGAAAAATTATTTGGGTTATATAGAGTTTTTGGATATGATTACTTATTTTATACTGTAATTGTATTCCTATATTTAACTCAAACAAAATGCATTAGTGTTGGAGAAGTTATGTACATATATGCATTTTATGCTGTATTTTCCGCGATTATGCAAATTCCATGTAATTATCTTATGGAAATAATAGGACTAAAAAAGAGTATGGTTTTAGGAAATGTATTTTTAATTATTCATTGCTTGATTTATATTTTTAGTCCAAAATTTGAATTTTTTGTGGTTGCAGAACTATTTTGTGCAATAGGATTTTGCCTTAAAAACATATCGGAATCTCCTATGCTATATTCTAGTTTAAAAAGAAGCGGAAGACAAAATTATTTTGGTAAAATAGAGGGGAAAACTGTTTCTAAGTTCTTTTACATTGAAGCAATAACATCATGTTTTGTTGGTGTATTGTTTTCTGTAAATAATTATATTCCAATAATCTGTACTTTAATATCTCTTATTATTGCACTTGTTATTTCTACAAAGTTTAATGATGTAGAAATTCAAAGAGAGGATGAAAAGCAGAATTTAAAACACTATTTTAATGGAATTAAATTAGTTATGAAAAGTAAAAGAGTTATATCAATATTTTTATATGTTTTTGTGGTTACTGGACTTATTGAAGTAATAAAAGTTATACAAAAAGAGTCTGTTGTAAACTTACAAGTAAATTCTATTCAATATTCATTGATATTTGCACTGCTTACTTTTTGTATGGGGATTGGTTCTAGTATGCAATATAGAATAGAAAAATATACTAAAAGAAAAACCTTAACTGTTATAGGTATACTAATTTCAACATTGCTTGTGGTTTTAGGGTTATTTATGAATGTATTTGATGTAAGCAAATTTTTGGTATATTCAGTTATTATTATATTAGTAATTCAAAATGTATTACAAGGAACATATAGAATATCTATAAAAAAGTATTTAAATAATTTCACTACTTCAAAAATAAGAGGTAAGATATTCTCTATATTTTATATTTTTGAAGGAGTAGGAAAAGCCATAATACTATTTTTATCAGGGGCAATTATTGATAAAATAGGTAGTAATTATACAGCTATAATTATAGGACTCATAGCATTTTTACTTATAATTTATGTGACTGAATTTATGAAAAAAAGGTTAGGACGTGATCCTTATGAATATGATAGTGACGACATATTTGGTGCTGATATAAAGTAACTTAAACAAAAAAAATATATATAATATCTATAGGTGATTTTTATGGATTTTTATATAGATTTAATTATATATATTTTCGCTGTAATAGGAATTGTTGTTACCAATATAGCTTTTTTAGAAAGATATTTTTTTGTAAGTTCTAGCTCATTGAAGTTTAAGTTAAATAGAAATAATGTAAAAAAAAGATATTCAAAAAAATAAATAAGGTAGGTATATATGTATTCATTTTTTAAAGGAAATGTTGAAGATATTGAAGATGGAAAAATATCACTTTGTGTAAGAGACACGGGGTATGAAATAAATATGCCAGATAACGAGATAAGTAGCTTAAGTATTAATGATCAAATAAAAGTTTATACTTATTTACAAGTAAGAGAAGACGATATGAAATTATTTGGATTCTTAAGCAAGAAAACATTAGAATTTTTTAAAAAGTTAATTCTCGTAAGTGGTGTTGGACCTAAAGTAGCACTTGGAATAATTGGAAATATTAATTCTGAAGATATGTGTGTTGCAATAGCTACTGAAAATGTATCTGTACTTAAAGCAATACCCGGAGTGGGACCAAAGATGGCTCAAAAAATAATATTTGAGCTTAAAGATAAGATATTAAAAGAGCAAGAACAAGAGTTGAAGAATAATTTGAATTCTAAGAAAAATAATGAACAAGCAATTATTGAGGCAACCACGGCTCTACAGGTTTTGGGATATAATATTAAACAAATTAATTCAGTTTTAGAGAATTTGGATGTATCAGAAGATACAGTAGAGGGAATAATCAGAAAAGTACTTGCAAAAATGCAAAATATTTAATTAAAAAGGAAAGAGAAGATATATGATAGAATTTAGTAGTGTAACAAAGAAATATGATCATGGGATAACAGCTTTAGAAGAAATTAATGTTAATATTAAAAAAGGTGAGTTTGTATTTTTAGTTGGTCCATCAGGATCTGGTAAATCTACGTTTTTAAAATTGATGATAAAAGAAGAATTACCAACTAGTGGTAAGATTGTAGTTGATGATATTGATCTTAGTAAAATAAAACCTAAAGATGTTCCATATTTAAGAAGAAAAGTCGGATTCGTGTTCCAGGATTTTAGGCTTCTTTATGATAGAACTGTAGAAGAAAATATAGAATTTGCATTAAGAGTTATAGAAGCATCAGAAAGAGAAATAAAGACACAACTTAAATCAGTACTTGAACTTGTTGGACTTTCAGGTAAAGAAAAATTTTACCCAAATCAACTTTCAGGAGGAGAACAGCAACGTGTTGCACTAGCAAGAGCTCTTGCAACTAAACCACCTATAATAATAGCTGATGAACCAACGGGTAACCTAGATCCTGCAACAGCAGATGAAATTTTTAACTCTTTAATGGAAATAAACGCAAGGGGAACTACTATTGTTGTAGTAACACATGCTAAAGATGTAGTAAATAAATTAAATAAAAGAGTAATTGCCCTAGATCATGGAAAAATTGTAAAAGATGAACAAGGAGGGTCTTACTAATATGACAACAAAAGGATATTTAATAAGAGAAGGTTATATAAATTTAAGGAAACATGGTTCAAAAACATTTTCTACAATGCTTGTAGTATGTGCAACAATGCTTATTATAGGAATATTTATATTATTGTTTCAAAATGTTAATTCTAATGTGAAAACAGTAAGAGAAGAGCAAGGATTGCAAGCCTTTATCCAAGATTCAGCAACAGAAGATGATGTTGAATATATGAAAGATCAAATAAAGAATATAGATGGAGTAAAAGAAGTTACATATATAACAAAAGAAATGGGATTTGAGAATGCAAAGGAAGTTTTCAAAGATTATGACTATTTTCTAACAGGACTTGAAAATGTAGATATATTTCCACGTTCTTTAGTAATTAAATTTAGTGATATATCAGTAAGTTCTGCTGTTAAAAGTAGCGTTGAAAAAATAGAAGGAATTTATAAAGTTCAATATGACGAATCTACAATAAATGCTGTAACTGCCGTTTCTAAAATTGTAAATATATTCTTACTTGGAGTGGGAGTTGTACTTTTAGTTGTAAGTATATTTATAATTTCAAATACTATAAAACTTGCAGTTTATTCTAATAAACGTGAAGTATTTATAATGAGGTATATGGGAGCTACAAATAAATTTATAAAAACGCCATTTGTTATAGAAGGAGCTTTAATAGGAATGGTATCTGCTACAATTTCATTTATATTAATTTCTATTGCGTATATAGTAATATATGCTAGAATACCTAATATAAATGCAGCACTTGGATCTTTTGGAATTCTTCCTTATTCTGGACTTTGGTATCAAATACTTATAGTGTTTTTTGCGCTAGGGCTTTTCATTGGAATATTCGGAAGTAGCGTTTCTGTAAAAAAATATTTAAAGGTGTAAAAGGAGAGTGACTTATGAGAAAAGCAAGTCTATTTAAGGTAATAGCGTCTACTTGCTCTATTTTGCTTATAGTTTCTTCAGTAAATGCTACTAGTATATCAGATTACTATAAACAGATGAATGAAATAAAGGCTAAGCAAAAAGCAGCAGCAGAGCAACTTACTGGTGTAGAAAAAGAAATTCAAGAAAATTTATATGATATAATGGAACTTGATGAGAAAGTAACAGAATACACACTTAATCTAACAAACTTGGAAAAGCAAAAAGATGAAGTAAATGAGAAAATAAAAACTTACGAAGAGGCATTACAGAAATCATCACAAAATTATTCTAATGCAAATGATATATATAAAACAAGAATTAGAGTAATATATGAAAATGGAATTCCTACATTTTGGGATATACTTTTCTCATCAAAAGGAATATCAGATTTCTTTGCTAAAATGAATGTATATACTAGTATACTTGAATATGATAAAAATTTACTTACCAATATTCAAAGTCAAAAAGAGTATATAGATTATGTAAAAAAAGATATAGAAGTTCAAAAACTTCAACTAGAGCAGTTGACTTATGATATAGCAAAATCGAAGGAAACTTTGGATAATGCCATATCGGCTAAAGAGGCTAAGAACACTCAATTAACTCAAGATAAGAAAAACATAGAAATAACTCAGGCTGCTCTAAAAAAACAACTTTCTGACACGCAAAAAGAACTTGATGCAGAAATTGCAAGGCACAATTCAAGTACACAAACATTTAGCGGACAATTTGAGTGGCCGCTACCAGGATACAACCTTATAACTGCTAGAATGGGAAATTATGATCCTTGGAATACAGGTGCTAGTATAAAACATACTGGAACCGATATAGCAGGTTCAAATGTTAGTGGTAAACCTATAGTGGCAGCGGAGAGTGGAAAAGTTTTTGTAGCAAGATATTATGGTGGATATGGTAACTGCGTAATGATAGACCATGGTGTTAGTGCGATTGATGGAAATTCATATATAACACTTTATGGACATGCTAGTGCACTTGCTGTAACACAAGGTCAAACCGTTACAAGAGGGCAGGTTATTGCCTATGTAGGCAGTACGGGGAACTCTACAGGACCACATTTACACTACGAAATTCGTAAAAATAAGGTATGTGTTGACGCACTTAAATATTATCAAGGAATGTCACTTAGATACCTATAATATTTTAATGTTACATTTCTGTTAAAAAAAATGTATTTTTTGTAAAATGCTTGACATATGTTGTGTTTTATAGCATAATAAAAGTGTGAATATGTTTTATATGGAGGGAATATATGGCAGTAATAAGTAAGTTTATGGAAAAACTAGGGATTGGAAGCAGTGAGCCTGAATACGATGAGTACGAAGACACTGAAGAGATAACAGAAGATGAAGAAGAAGAAGTTTCAAGACCAAGAAGAAGCTTTTCAAATATAGAAAAAGATTATAGCCAAAGAAGTATGCAAACTAAGGTAATTCCTATGGAGACTGCAGTTTCTTCTTCAAAGATGGTAATAACTGAACCATCTTGCTACGAATCTGTACAAGAAATAGGAGAATACTTAAAATCAAAAAAATCAGTAATTATTAACTTAGAAAATGTTAGTAAGGAAGAAGCAAGAAGAATACTTGACTTCTTAAGTGGTGCTGCTTTTATGATTGAAGGTACAATCCAAAAGGTATCTAATTTAATATACCTTATGACACCAAGAAATGTTGAAATACAAGATGATACAAAAAGAGATGAGTATAAGCAAAAAATGTCATTTTCTTGGCTAAAATAAAATAATTTAAGTAGGCCATAGAAAGCCTACTTTTTTTGAAAATAGGAGGAATATATATGTTAACACCAGTAGATATAGAAAATAAAGTATTTAAAAAAGCAAAAATCGGAGGATATGATATTGATGATGTAGAGGATTTCTTAGAAAAAATTATAGACGACTATGAAACTCTATACAAAAAAGCTAATGAAGCAAAAGACGAGCAACCACAAAAAGTTTCTAAGACAGATATATCAGCTGGAACAGAGATGATATCTTTAGAGAATACTGAATTAAAAGAAAAAATCACTAAACTTGAAAATAAAGTTGCTTATTATAAGAATTTAGAACAGGGTATTAGTACAACTATTGAAAATGCACAAGAAGAATCTGAAAAAATAGTTTCAGAAGCAAGAGAAGAAGCAGATAGAATTTTGAGTGAAGCAAAAGAAGAAGCTGAAGGAATGAGAGCAAAAGCTGAGTCAGAAGCTAAAGATTCTATTAAGGATATAGAAAAACAAGTTCTAAAACAAGAATTACTTTTAACAGAAAAGAAAAAACAAATGCAAATATATAAAATTAGAGTAAAATCTATGTTAGAAGCACAAATTAAAATTTTAGATGATGGCGAAATTGAAACAGATGAGGCACAAGCTAAAAGCTTGATCATAGATGATGAAGAATAAATTTTAGTATATAATAATATTATTAAAAGGGCGTATATATCGCTCTTTTTTGTGCCTTATATTGTAAAAGTCTTTAATATGTGGTAAAATATTAGTGTTAAAAAATTGAATGGAGAAAATTTTATGTTTGATAAATTAGAAGAGCTACTAAAAAAATATAATGAACTTACAGAAAAGATATCAGATCCTGAAGTAATATCAGATCAAAATACTTGGAAAAAACTCATGAAGGAACGTTCTTTAATGGTTGATGTAGCAGAAAAATATAGTGAGTATAAACAAGTTAAGGCAAATATGGAAGAAGCTGAAGAATTAATGTCTGACCCTGATATGAAAGAAATGGCCTCAGAAGAGTATTATTCATGTAAAGAAAAATTAGAGAGAATGGAAGAGGAATTAAAGGTATTACTACTTCCTAAAGATATAAATGATGATGGTAACGTTATTATTGAAATACGTGGCGGTGCCGGTGGCGAAGAGGCAGCTTTGTTTGCATATAATTTATACAGAATGTATACAATGTATGCTGATCTTAAAAGATGGCAAGTTGAAGTAATAGATATTAATGAAACTGAAATTGGTGGAGTAAAAGAAGTGTCTTTTATGATAAAAGGAAAAGGTGCTTATAGCAGACTTAAATTTGAAAGTGGAGTTCATCGTGTACAACGTGTTCCTGAAACTGAGGCAAGTGGAAGAATACATACATCAACTGTTACAGTAGCTGTACTTCCCGAAGTAGAAGATGTTGAAATAGAAATAAGACCAGAAGATATACAAATGGACGTATATAGAGCAAGTGGTGCAGGTGGACAACACGTAAATAAAACTTCTTCTGCAGTAAGACTTACTCATATTCCAACAGGTATTGTAGTTTCATGTCAAACAGAAAGGTCACAACTTCAAAACAGAGAAACTGCTATGAAAATGCTTAGATCTAAACTTTATGAAAAAGCAAGACAAGAGCAAGAGTCAAAGGTTTCATCTACAAGAAAACTACAAGTTGGAACTGGTGATAGAAGTGAGAAAATTAGGACTTACAATTACCCTCAAAGTAGAGTAACAGACCATAGAATAAATTTTACTATATATCAATTAGAAAGCTTTATGAATGGAAATTTGGACGAAATGATAGATGCTTTAATAGCTGAAGATAGAGCAGAAAAATTAAAAGAAGGAAATGTGTAAAAATGAGATGAGAATCTCATTTTTATTTTCCTTATAATATAGATATTGTATAATATAATTAATTGTGTTATAATCTAGTTATGCTTCTGTAGCTCAGTGGATAGAGCAGCAACCTCCTAAGTTGTTGGTCGTGCGTTCGATTCGCACCAGGAGCACCATTGACGAATCTTTAGAACTGTACTCTAAACATTTTATAAGATACTCATTAAAAAAACTACTCTTTAGCGAAGTAAATATATTTTTTTACTTCATATTAAGAGTAGTTTTTTTTAAAATTATTGATTAAAATTTTGAGTAGTCTTTTGGAATGTAATTTGATAGGTCAATTTTTTCTCCATTAGTTTTAACCGCATAAGTAGTAGCACCTAAGTTATCTTCTGTTTTTATGCTTTCAATATCTGATAAGCCATCAATAGGTGTTACATCTAACTCAGCATTTAACATAGAATATAGAGAAATTATAGATAATGTTTTATCTTTATTAACTAAAACAATTCCATAATTAGTTGCAAGTCCTTGTCCAAATGCTAAAGAATAAATTTTTTCAACATTAGATGTATTAAGCTTCATGCCAGTAAAATTGTTATTTAAAGCATTTTTAAAATCAAAGTTCTCAAAAGAATATTCTTTGTAGTTATTCTTTATTGTATTTATTAATCTTTGGAATGTTCCTTCCCCGTATAATTTATCAATTTCAGTTGATGAACCATAAATATTTACATATACAGAACCGTCATATAAAATTGCTGTACTATCTGGGTAGAAATTTAATACACTTACTTTTGGAGCTTTAATTATTTCTTTTTCTACATTACTATTAGGAGTAGTTGTATCATTTTTTGCTACTTCACTAGTTGCTATATTAGTTTTTGAATTATCATTTGATGATAGTTTATCGAATATTATATAACCACCAAGAGATAATGATAAAATAATAAATATAACTAATACAACAATTATAGCAGCATTTCCATTTTTTCTATTCATTATATCACCTCGCTTATTATAATTATATTATATAATCACAATTCATTCAACGAATAAATTAAAAAATGCAAAATATTATTTATTAGGTGATTTTTTTGTCTAAGATATGGTCTTTTATGATAGGAATAAGTATTATTTTTTACGTAGTGTTTGGAAACTCTGCAAATCTTATAACGGATATAGTAAGTTCTTCAAAAGATGCAGTTCAAAATATATTAGAGCTTATAGGGATGATGTGCTTTTGGAGTGGAATATTTAATATACTAGAAAAAACCGAGGCAATTAACAAATTATCAAATAAAATTTCAAAAATATTGTTAAAGCTATTTGATAAAAAAACATTAAACGATGAAGCTAAAAAATATATATGCTTAAATATGGTATCTAACATTATAGGAGTAGGAAACGCCGCAACAATAAATGGTATAAAAGCTATGAAAAAAATGCAAGAAGATAATATAGATCGAACAAAGCCAAGTAACAATATGGCAACTTTTGTTTTATTAAATACAGCCTCCTTACAATTAATACCAACCAGTATGATAGGAATTAGAGCAATGTATATGTCAGAAAATCCTCGGGTGTATAATAATTCCGGTAATATTAGTTACGCTTGCCGGGCTTATTGCAGGACTCGTTTCTATAAAAATATTAAATAGGAAAATGGTGTAATAAAATGATTGATTATATAACTATGTCTACTGTTCCAGTAATGATACTTCTAATTATAATTATTGGAGTAAAAGAGAAAAAAGATGTTTTTGCATTATTTATAGATGGAGTAAAAGAGGGATTAAAGATGGTACTTGGAATATTCCCATACATTCTTGCTATATTAATTGCAATAGGACTTTTTAGAAATTCTGGGGCACTTGATTTAATAATTAAACCTGTAACACCTGTATTAAACACATTGGGCGTACCAAAGGAAATTGTACCACTTTGTATACTAAGGCCTCTTTCTGGTGGAGCTTCTATGTCGCTTGTTATGGATATTTTTAAAAATTATGGAGTGGATTCTATTTCTGGGGAAATAGCCTCTATCATAATGGGTGGAACTGAAACCACAATTTATTGTATTACAATATTATTTGGAGCAGTAAAAATAAAGAAACTAAGAGGCGTTTTAATAGCAGGGTTAATAGCAGATTTTGTAGTTATAAGTACAGCTATAATTATAGTAAAACTAGGGTTTATATAAAAAATAAGCTAGCGTTATGCTAGCTTACAAATTGAATTTTTGAGGTATGTATTTTTTCTACAGAGTAAACTGTACCATCTGCTTTAGATGAGATGCTTTTAATGACGAATACCTCAGGGGAGATTTTTAGAAATGATATCTTGTATGCCCATTTGAAGATACTGATTTTAAAAAAAGTAATTTCGATATGCTCTTCAATGCTAACCAATCTTTCTGGACAGATAGCCTGGAGTATTTCTTTTTTTATCAGTATTATTGATCCCCCATTTTCTTCTTCTTCTTTTATTTTTTCTATTATCCGAAGGATTAAATCCTCCGTATCTGCTGAAATTTGTGCAAATGAATTCATCACACACCCTCCAAAATGTTAATTTCGATATGAATATTATACCACTATTTTGCAAATAAATCAAATTTTGTTGTTTTATTCTTGAGTTTGGATTATGAGTGTGATATAATTTATCTTAAGTTAATTCAAAAAGAAATAAATCTCCTTTAAATTGTAATTTAGAGATGTTTTAAATCGATTCGTATTAACAATGATGAAGGAGGAAAAGTATTATGGAAGATAAAAAAATAGTTTGCAAAGATTGCGGAACAGAATTTACTTTTAGTGTTGCAGAACAAGAATTCTATAAAGAAAAAGGATTTGAAAATGATCCAGTTAGATGTAAATCTTGCAGAGACGCAAAAAAAGCTAGAAATAATCAGAGAAGTATGTAAGAGGTGGCCTTTGGCCACTTTTTTCTTTTATAAAATATTTCTAAATTAAGTGAAAAAGTTGGTAGAATTATTGTACTTTTAGCCTTTTTTTGATATAATTTGCATGGAAAAGAGGAGAGAAATTATGGCACTTACACCAATGATGCAACAGTATTTGCAAATGCGTGAAAAATATAAAGATTGTATATTATTTTATAGAATAGGCGATTTTTATGAAATGTTTTATGATCAAGCAAAATTATGTAGTAGAGAACTTGAGTTAACACTTACAGGAAAAGATTGTGGTGAGAGTGAACGTGCACCAATGTGTGGTATACCTTATCATGCAGTAAATACATATATACCAAAGTTAGTTGAAAAAGGATATAAGGTAGCAATATGCGAACAAGTTGAAGATCCAAAAGAAGCAAAAGGCTTAGTTAAAAGAGATGTTATAAAAATAATAACTCCAGGTACAATTACAGAACTTACTATGTTAGATGAAAAGAAAAATAACTATATAGCTTCAATAATTGTATCAAAAGAAAATTTTTCTTTTTGTTATTGTGATATTTCTACAGGGGAATTTTACATTTCTTCTATTAGGTCTTCAGATAGAGATATTAAACTTATTAATGAAATAGCGAAAGTTGTACCATCAGAAATAGTTGTAAAAGAGGACAAGTTATCAAAAATATATTTAGACGAGATATCAAAAACATTTCCTGATATATATATATCTAAATTTAATAATGACTCTGAAAATTCCCTTTTAAAGGAATTGTGTAGTAAAGATAATGTAGAGTTAAGTCATTTTGAAAATGAGGCAGCATCTTTGCTTCTTAATTATATTGAAGAAACTCAAAAAGACGCTGCAAACCAAGTAAACAAAATTACTTATTATAATATTGAAAAATATATGCAACTTGACACATCTTCAAGGAAAAATTTGGAAATAACTGAATCAAATAGAGAAAAAACTAAGAGAGGAAGTCTACTTTGGGTGCTAGATAAAACATCTACTGCAATGGGCGGAAGAAAAATAAGAAAATGGCTTGAAGCTCCACTTATAAATAAAGAAGAAATATTATTAAGGCAAAATGGTGTGGAGAGTTTTTATCAAAATAATATGTTAAGAGATGAAATGGTGGAAGCTTTAAAAACAGTTTATGATATGGAAAGGCTTATATCTAAAGTTGTTAATTCTTCTGCTAATTCGAGAGAGCTTGTTTCTCTTAAAAATTCATTAAAGAAAATACCATATATAAAAAATATTTTACTTGAAGAAGTAGAAAGAAATATGGATCAAAATTCATATATAAGTAAATTGTATGAAGATCTTGATGAATTACAAGATGTATATGACCTAATAAATAAAAGCATTGTAGAAGATGGACCAATAACTATAAAAGAGGGCAATATAATAAAGCCTGAATATAATGAAGAAGTTTCAAGATATAAGAATGTTTCAGTAAATGGTCAAAATTTAATTATGCAACTAGAAGCAAAAGAGAGAGAACTTACTAATATACCTAAATTAAAAATAGGGTATAATCATGTGTTTGGATATTATATAGAGGTTACTAATTCATATAAAAACTTAATTCCTGAAGAAAGGTACATAAGAAAACAAACTTTAGCCGGAAGTGAGCGATATATTACAGAAGAACTGAAAAAATTAGAAGAAGATATTTTGGGAGCAAAGGAAAAATTAGTAGATTTGGAATATAAAATATTCTGTGAAATTAGAAATAAAATTGCATCACAAGTAATAAGGGTGCAAAAATCAGCTGATGTTATTGCAACACTTGATGTTCTTTGTTCTTTAGCTCAAGTAGCTGAAGAAAATTCTTATGTTAAACCTGAATTTAATGATGAAGGAACAATTGAAATTGTAGGTGGCAGACATGCTGTAGTAGAAAAAGCTCTTGGTGTTGGAAATTTCGTTCCAAATGATGTAACTTTAAATAATGACGAAGATAGATTTTTAATTATAACAGGTCCTAATATGGCAGGTAAATCAACATATATGAGACAAGTTGCAATAATTTCTTATATGGCTCAGATAGGTAGCTTTGTACCCGCAGATTCGGCAAAGGTATCCATAGTAGATAGAATCTTTACACGTATAGGAGCATCAGATGATCTTGCTATGGGAGAATCAACTTTTATGGTTGAAATGAGAGAACTTGCTAATATATTAGAAAATGCTACTAAAAATAGCTTAATTATACTTGATGAGATTGGAAGAGGAACTTCTACATATGACGGTCTTGCAATTGCTTGGGCAACTGCAGAATATGTAGCTTCTAAAGAAAAAATAGGAGCCAAAACACTGTTTGCTACACACTATCACGAATTAATAGAACTTGAAGGTAAAATAGATGGTGTTAAAAATTACTCTGTAGATGTTATTGAAAAAGGTGATGACGTAGTCTTTTTAAGAAAAATCAAAAGAGGCGGGGCAGACGAATCTTATGGTATTTATGTTGCAAAACTTGCTGGTGTTAAGTCTGGAGTTATAAAACGTGCAGGCGAAATCTTACACGAGCTTGAAGACGTAGACTTGGCAAAGAAAACTATAAGAGAAAAGAAAAAGAATATAACTACAGACGAAATACAAGTTGATATGTTTAATTATAAAATGGCTGAAGTTTCTAAAATATTACAAAAAACCAATTTAGACGAATTAGCACCAAAAGAGGCACTAGATGTGCTTTATAAACTTAAGGAAAAACTAAATTAATATAGGCAAAAGAAGGAGAGGGGTATATGGGAAGTATAGTTTTACTAGATGATGCCACGATAAATAAAATTGCTGCAGGTGAGGTTGTAGATAGGCCTTCATCAATAGTTAAAGAACTTATTGAAAACTCTATTGACGCGGGTGCAACTAAAGTTATTATTGAAATTAAAAATGGTGGAATTAGTTATATAAAAATAACTGATAATGGATGTGGATTTGCAAGTGATGACGTGGAACTTGCTTTTGAAAGACACGCTACTAGTAAGATAAGAAAAGAAGAAGACCTACTTCATATTAAATCAATGGGATTTAGGGGTGAGGCATTAGCATCAATTGCTGCCATTTCTAAGGTTACGTTAACATCTAAAAATATTAATGAGAGTATAGGAGTAAGGGCAATAGTTGAGGCAGGAAATATTTTAAGTGTAGAAAAATGTGGAACACCACAGGGAACAATTATCGAAGTTAGAGATGTTTTTTATAATGTTCCAGCAAGATATAAATTTCTAAAAAAAGATTTTACTGAAGCAGGATATATTGAAGATGTTGTTACAAGAATAGCACTTGCAAATTCGAAAGTTTCATTTAAGCTTATTAGCAATGGTAAAATTATTTTATCAACTTTAGGAAAAGGAAAAATAAATGATACAATATACGATGTGTTTGGAAGGGACATATATAATAATTTAATTGATGTGGATTATGAATATGAGTCTATGAGAGTCACAGGAGTTATAGGACAGCCATGCATATCTAGATCTACGAGATCACAACAATTTACGTATATAAATTCTAGATATATAAAGGATAAAATTATAAGTTCTGCTATAGATAGAGCATGTCTTCAAAAATATGCTATAGGCAAATTTGCATTTGTTGTTTTAAATTTGGATATTAATCCAAAGCATGTAGATGTAAATGTACATCCATCAAAACTTGAGGTGAAATTTGATGATGAAGGGGCAGTTTTTGAAGCAGTATACCATTCAATAAAAAATGCACTAGAGCAAGATGCAATTAAAAATAGTCCATTTTCTATTATTAAAAATGAAGTTAAAGAGGCAAATTATGAAAAAACACCTTCCAATGAAGAACAGATAAAGGTTAAATACGATAGTCTAACAGGTGACTTTAATGTTAAAAGTATAGTAACAAAAGAGCCTGAAGAAAAGGAAGAAAAAATATTTAAACCTTATGTGGCAGAAGAAAATCAAGAAAATATTTATAAAATAGCATTTAATAGTTCAAGTAATGCTGAAGAAAATATTCAAATTGATAGAAATATTGCAATAGAAGAAAATTTAGAAGAAATAAAAACAGAAGTTGGGAAAATTGAGAGCGTTGATAATATTTTAGAGGAGAAGGAAGCCTCTAAGTTGGAAAATATTAAAGAGGTATCACAGACAAAAGAGCCTATTTATTATAAATATGTGGGACAAGTATTTGATACTTATATAATCATCCAAATAGGAGAAAAAATGTATATAATAGATCAACATGCAGCACATGAAAGACTATTATATGAACAAATAAAAGCTAATTACTTTTCTAAAAATTCAAATAGTCAAATTCTGCTTTTACCAATTTTAGTTGAACTTACTCAAAAAGAAATGGATGCTGTAAATGAAAATCAGGAGATATTAAAAAATGTTGGATTTGAATTTGAAAACTTTGGCGATAGAACAATAAAAATTTCGGGAGTACCAAATATAGGATATGACCTTGATTATAAGGGAGTGTTTCTAGATACTATAGATGAGATTTTAGGAGCAAATAAAACATATAGAGGATCTAAGGAAGATAGATTTATCGCAACTCTTGCATGCAAAGCAGCTGTAAAAGGAAATATGAATTTGTCTTACAAAGAACAAATAGCACTTTTAGATGATATGGTTAAACTAGATAATCCATTTAATTGTCCTCATGGCAGACCTACCGCATTTGAAATTTCAAGGTATGAAATTGAAAGAAGATTTTTAAGAAAATAATATATTGGAGAGAAATATGCAAAAAAATAAAGTAATTGTTATAGTAGGACCAACAGCTAGTGGAAAATCCAGCTTTGCAATAAAACTTGCAAAAAAAATAAATGGAGAAATAATATCTTGTGATTCTATGCAGATATATAGGGGACTAGACGTAGGAACAGCTAAAGTTACTAAAGAAGAAATGTCACAAGTAAAGCATCACTTAGTAGATATATGTGATATAACAGATGAATTTAGTGTTGCAGATTTTAAAAAAATGTGCTATAAAGAAATTGAAAATATACTAAAACAAAATAAAATTCCAATATTAGTTGGTGGCACGGGTCTTTATATAAATAGTGTTGTATACGATTTAAACTTTTCAGAATATGAAGAAGATACAAAAGTTAAAGAATATAGAAATTATTTGTATTCTTTAGCAGAGGAAAAATCAGTAGATTACGTTTATGAAATGCTAATTAAAATAGATAAAGATTCTGCAAAAAAAATTCATAAAAATAATCTAAGAAGAGTTATAAGGGCACTTGAAATAGCTAAATTCGGGGATAAAGTAAAATCTGAACATATGGAAGATGAGGAAGCAAGGATAAAAAATGGCAATGAAAAGTACGACTTTTATGTATATAATATGGAAATGCCAAGAAAAATTCTATATGAAAGAATAAATAGTAGAGTAGATTTAATGTTAGAGAATAAAAAAATGCTAGAAGAAGCAAGACTCATCTACGAAAATAAAAATAGAGTTTCTAATACCTGTAAACAAGCAATAGGATACAAAGAATTCTTTCCATATTTTGAAAATAAGCAGAGTCTTCAAGGATGTAGTGATAAACTAAAACAAGCTACTAGAAATTACGCTAAAAGGCAAATAACGTGGTTTAAGCATAAGCTAGAATGTGTAAACATAGATGCTACAAAGTCAGAGGATGAAAATATTAAGATTATTTTAAAAGATATTTTGTAAAAGAGGTGATATACGAATGAAGAACAGTTTATTTAAAAAATTAAATAAAAAATATATAATTGTTATAGGGACTATTCTTTTAGTAGTAGCACTAATAATTTTATACAAAATAATCTTTAGGGAGAAAATTCAATATGTAGTAAATAACGGATATATAGAAAAGACATCAGAGATTTGTGGGCTTGTAGCACTTGATGAGGCGGTTGTAAAAACTGATGAGTCTCAAACAATAGTGCCAATTATTGAAGAGGGAAAAAGAGCCTCAAAGGGTGAAGCCATAGCTATATATAGAAATGTAGAATATAATGAGTATTTAGAAAAAATAAATACTATGGATATGCAAATAGAAACACTCGTAAAAGATTTACCAACAAGTTATTCCTCAGATGTTAATGATATAAATAAAGAAATATCTAATCTAATCAATGAAGGAAAGAATATTACTTCATATGTGAAAATGCAGGAATTAAAAACCAAAATTGATGAACTTTCAACTAAAAAAGTTAAATTAATAAGTGATCTTAGTCCTGAGGGGTCAAAAATAAGAGAGCTTATTGAACAAAGAGAAAATTATGAAAATAGTAGTAAAAACAGTAAGTCAAATATTAAGGCAATTACAGGCGGGATAGTAAGTTATAAATTAGATAATTTAGAAGGAAAAATAGATTTTAAAAATATAAGTAAAATTGGAATTTCAAATATAAATGAATATTTCGATACATTTTCTAGTACTTCGGCTAGTCATTTCGGAATTAAAGTAGTAAATAATTATAATGCATATATTATTTCAAAACAGAAAAAAGGCGAAAATGATGAATATATTTCAGATGGAAAGACATATACAATAAGGATTATTGACGATAATTATAAGGAAATAGAAGGAACTATTGTATTGCATCTGAGTGATGAAGAATATAACTACATTGTATTTGAGGTAACAAATAATATTGAAGATATATATGAAGAGAGAATAAACAATTTTGAGGTAGTGTGGAAAAAAATAAGTGGTCTTACAGTACCAAAAAATTCACTAAAGTATGACGAGCAAAAAGAATATTATTATGTAGTAGCATTAAAATATGGAAATTATGAAAATATTCCTGTTAAAATTGAGATGGAAGATGATACATCTGCTATTATAAATAAAATGAAAAATGAAGAAAAAGAAAAACTTGGCTTAAATGTAAAGTATGATATATCATTATATGATAGAATAATAGTTGAAAATTAAAATAAGTGGTTAATATGTAAATATTAACCACTTTAATATTTTATTCTGCAAAATGTGTGTGTTTTGCTTTCCACTTTCTTAGTGCTATTTGTAACCAGAATCCATAAATTCCAAGAGTTATTATACAAAGAAGTAACCATTTTATCCAATTGCCAAAAAGTTGAAGAGCTGATCCATCAAAGCACAATCTTTTTCCGTCTACTACAGTGTGTTTTATTTCCCAGTTATATACCATACACAAAGCTAAAGGGTAACATATTCCAAGAGTAAGAACAGTAATTAATATACCGAGTATTTTCCAACCAATAAGTTGAAGCAATCCTCCGTCAAAGTATGAATTTTTTTCCATAAAAGACCTCCATAAAATTATATATAAATTATAACATAAATTTACAAATAGTAAAATAAAAACCAATTTTTCAATTGGTTTTATAAAAAATTAAAGTATATATTTAATTTTTTATTCCAATAAGGAATATTTAAATTAAAGATTAATAAATTGCTTAATTACACATATCTTTCTAAGATTTTTTCTAGAAAATTCCATAGCCCTGTTTTTTTCGTCAAACTTTCATAATTGTTTGCTATTCTTCTTAATATGTCATCCTAAAAGAAAGGATGGTTTTTTCGCAAACAAAAAAATCAACCATTTTACAGGTTGATTTTTGAGTCTGTAGTTTCAACAGGTTTGTTACTGGCTGGGGTAGTAAGATTCGAACTTACGAATGATCGGGTCAGAGCCGATTGCCTTACCACTTGGCGATACCCCAAAACACTAAAACTACATAGTAGTTTTAAATAAGTGTATCACTGAGATGAAAAAAAGTCAAGTGAATCGTTATTGGAACTTTGTTATGTCAGTGTATGTTTTTTTACTTTTTTTATCAAGAAATATTTTTGCATTATTATCATCTGAAATTTTTTCGAATATCCCCTTTTGTTGTCCAAGCAATAGCATAGCTTTATAAAGTTCACGGTTTGAAAAGTACCCATTTTCAAGGAAAGTATTGACAGATTTATTATAAAAATATTCCTTTGAGTTATCTATTAATAGTGGACTGTCAATTATTTTATTATAAAGTGAAATTCCTTCCGGTAGGATACTAGAGAAAATTACAGCAATTGGAAGTTCATATGAACCGTATTCATATTCTGAAAGTTTGCATATATGTTTCTTTTTTAGTGAGCTATCTCTTAGACTTGTATCTAAAACAAATATTTTTAAATTATCTGATGTTATTTTTAAACAACAGTACGAAGCATCATTATAAAGTTCCGAATCTTTTGGAGCAAGGTATGCTTTTATGCCATTTTTTAGACCTGTATCCAAGTTTACTATTATATCAGAAAACTGTGATAGCTTAATTCCATATTTTAAATAGTCTTCATATTTTTCTTTCTTTACGTAAATATATAGTTTTCTCAAAATTACACCTCGATTAAAAGATTATAGCATATTTGGTTAAAAAAGTTAAGAAAAAAGATAACAAAAGTTATCTTTAATTTATATTTCTTTTTCAACTTGGGTATTTTCCTCAAAAAAAGTTTTTTCGGAGAATTTAAAAATCTTTGCAACAATTTCTGTAGGAAAAGATTTAATTGAAGTATTGTATGCTAAAACTGAATTGTTATATTCCTTTTTTAAGTTTGATAATTCATTTTCAAATTTTGAAAAATTTGCTTTGAATTCTAAAAACTCTTTGTTTTCTTCTAACTCTGGATAAGCTTCTGAAATTGTAAAAAGAATTTCTAAATTTTTGGTCAATTCCATGATTGAATTTATTTTTTCATTTGTATTTTGAGATTTTTCAAACATAGCTTTTGAATTTAATATTTCCTCTATAGTATCATTTTCATATTTAGTATTGTTTTTTACACACTTTACTAGACTTGAAATTGTATCAAATATTTTCTTGCTTTTTGTTTCTATTACTGACCATGAAGTATCTAATTTTAAATTAAGAGCAACCAAATTATTATACATGCCAATCATTACAAAAATAATTAAAAGAAGCAAAAGTACAGCTATTATTAAAAATATCACAAATATCATCCTCTCAACGTAAATATTCTATCACTAGAAATTTGTAAAATCAACAGAATATGCAAAAATTGACAAAATTTAAAAAATGTATTATAATATAGTAGAAAAAATTTATAAGGAGAAAAATAAATGGCAAATGCAAATTATGGCTCGAACGCTTGGTACAGGCGTAAACTTGAGGTCGGAAAAGCTTTTTGTGAAGATTTACTTTCAGAAAAAGTCACCTCAATGGATGAGTATATCCTTCAAACTACCGATGAGATGCAGAAACCTTATTCGCGGGGAGTAAGCATTGGAGTAGGAGTGTTTCTTTACATGGAGACTCTTTGTGTAATAAAGAAAAGAAGGATTGTAGACAAGTTGTTTGCTACGCCAAAGATGTCAAAGGTAAGATTGTTTAGTGTGGCCTTTGATATTGCCGTCAAATTTGATCGCTATAAATTTATGAGCAACGAGGATATTAGTAAGTATTGTCTTTACTATAATATCAGTGATAAGGACGTTGTTTATAGAGGCTGGAGAATTGCTAGCGCATCTAGTTTGGCACAAAAAGCCCTCTATGATAAATGGGGGTAAATTTAGAAATTGGTGCACGTATTATTCGTGTACCAATTTTCTTTTTTGTGCTTGTATGGTATAATCGTATTGGTGATAAAATGAATATTTTAATAACGGGGGCTTCTTCTGGAATAGGATATGAAATGGCAGAAAAATTTTTACAAAAAGGAGATTTTGTAATAGTTGTTGCAAGAAGAGAATATAAGCTAAATAAGTTAAGAGAAATTTCTAATAAATGTAAGATAATTACACTAGATTTGTCAAAAAAAGAAAATTGTTATAAATTACACGAAATTTGTAGCGAATATAAAATAGATATATTAGTAAATAATGCAGGATTTGGTATTGTAGGAGAATTTACAAAGACTGAACTTCAAAAAGAAATTGAAATGATTGAAGTTAACGTCCAGACTGTACATATTTTAACCAAGTTGTTCCTTTACGATATGGAGTGTGAAAATAGAGGATATATTTTAAATGTTGCTTCAATTGGTGGACTTATGCCAGGAGGTCCTCTTTTTGCGACGTATTATGCTACTAAAGCTTATGTATGTAGTTTTACTAGAGGAATTATGGAAGAATTAAGACAGAAAAAATCTAATGTAAAAATTTCCTTATTATGTCCAGGACCTGTAAAAACAGAGTTTAATAAAATTGCAAATGTAAGAGCAAGCTCAAAGGAAGATACAGCAGAATTTATTGTAAATTATGTAATAAAAAATATTAATAAAAATAAATCTATGACTATAATTCCAAATTTCAAAATTAAGCTACTAAGTGTTTTTAGTAGAATACTTCCATCAAGAATTATTTTAAAACTAACTTATAAAATGCAATATAAAAAAATGGAATAATTTTAAAAACAATCAATTGAAATTTGACAATACTTTTTAAAAATGGTATAATATTTTATACTTATAAATGATGAAAGGAAATGTTATGGAACAAGATAAATTGTACTTTTTAAGAAAATCTCTTGTAGTATTAATTTTAATATTGTTTCTTGCTTTAGTTGGAATAATGCTAATTTCAACACAAGTTAAAACAATTTCACTAAATTATTATGGAACAAATCAGACTGTAATTACACTTGCAGATTCTGTTGATAGTTTTTTAATACAAAATAAGATATATGTAGAAGATGACTCAAATATTTCTCCATCTGTAGAATCTAAAATTGAAAATGGAATGAATATTGATATTACTTCTAAAACTGAAAGTGCTAAAATAGATTTACAAAGTATGCAAGACAATATACAAAAAATTACAGCAAAAGTTGAAGAAGTAACAGAAATAATACCATATGAAACAGAAAAAAGTGAAACCGCTCTTATCAATAGAGGACTTAAGACTGTTATTCAAGAAGGAACTAATGGAGAAAAAGTAATAAAATATCTTATCAAGTATTCAGGAGATAAGGAAATATATAGAGCGGAACTTTCTTCAAATATTAATCAAGAACCACAAAAAGAAGTTATAGAAGTAGGAACTAAAATTGTAAATAGTGTGTCTAGAAGTTCAGCTGTTCAAAGTCTTGATTCTATTTATTTAGATGATAACTTTAAACTTTATAATATTAACCTATCTGCTGAAAATCAAAAATATGCATATAGTTTGTGTATGCAGTATGGAATAGAATATGAATTATTCTTAGCAATTATGTATAAAGAAAGTGGATATAATGTAAATGCTTTAGGCGGTGGAAATTCTTATGGACTTTGCCAAATTCATGTTTCAAACCATGCTAATTTAAGAGCAAAATTGGGAGTAAGTGATTTTTTTGATCCTTATGATAATATGACAGCCGGTGCATATTTGCTATCACATTATTTTAGCGCTGCACGTGCAAGAGTTTCATCTCCAGAAGATATAGAAGTTTATGCATTAAATGCTTATAATATGGGAGATGGAGTTTATTATCAAACATGTTTTAGCCAAGGTATTTTGCATAGAAGTTATAGTACTACTGTAAGAAATATAAGAGATAGATTAAAGGCAAATGGTGGTCTTTAATAGAATTTAAGAATTACCAGTTTTAACTGGTAATTTTTTTAGGGGGAAAAATATTGAACACATTTAGGAAAACAAGAGAAATATTAAATAAATATGGCCTAACAGCAAAGAAAAAATTTGGACAGAATTTTCTAATAGATGATAATATACTAGATGAAATTTCGACTTCAGCTTGTATAAACGATGACGAACTTATAATTGAAATAGGACCAGGACTTGGGAACCTTACTAGCTACTTGTTAAAAAAATCTAGGTATGTTCTTTTAGTTGAAATTGATAATAACATGATAGAAATATTAAATGATAGATTTAAAGAAAATACAAACTATTCTTTAATAAATGAAGATATACTAAAGGTTGATTTAGATGAAAAAATATCAAAAATTGAGGAAGAGTTAAACTTTTCTTTTAAAAAAGTTAAAGTTGTTGCAAATCTTCCATATTACATAACAACTCCAATATTATTTAAGTTGTTGAAAGATTCAAAAAGAGTAGATGAGATAGTTGTAATGGTACAAAAAGAAGTAGCAGATAGAATGGTAGCCTCTCCTAAAAGTAAAGACTATGGAATACTTAGTGTTATGATTAAATATTTAGCGGATGCAAAAATAATTATAAAAGTTCCAAAAGAAGCATTTATACCATCACCAAACGTAACATCTTCTGTTATAAAGTTAGTTAAAAATAAAAAATATGAGTGCGACGATGAAGAAAAATTATTTGAGCTTATACATCATGCGTTTGCACAAAGAAGAAAAAAGATGATAAATTCATTAGAATCAAGCAAGTTTTTGAATTTAGATAAAAAAAGAATAAAGGATGCTTTTAATAAGGTAAATTTAAACGAGAACGTGCGAGCTGAAGAACTTAGTATAGAAGAATTTATTTTGCTTAGTAAAGAATTTTAATTATTTGTATAAAGGTATAGTGTCATTTACTATACCTTTTGTTTCCTTAATATTTTCACTACTCGTACATTGGAATTTCACATAATATGTGGTATAATGTTACTGGTGATAAAAAGTGGAAGCATATAAAATGTTTAATATTAGTGATGATATAGTAAGATTATCAAATGATGTAGATAAAGAAATAGAAGATCAAATAAAAAAGGTAGACGAAATAGCTTTTTACAATCAAGCTAAAGTATTAAAGGCTTTTAGAAGTAATAAAATATCTGGAATGCATTTTGGAAAGACAACAGGATATGGGTATTCAGATGTTGGAAGAGAGGCAATAGAAAAAGTTTATGCTGAAGTATTTGGAGCAGAAGACAGTCTAGTTAGAATAGGCTTTGTAAATGGCACTCATACTATTGCAACTGCACTTAGAGCCTGCCTTATGCCAGGAGACAGAATGCTTGCAATAAGTGGAAGACCATACGATACATTGTGCGAGGTTATAGGACTTGAGGAAAATCCACTTTCTCTTAAAAAATATGGGGTGGAATATTCACAAATAGATTTAGATGAAAATGGAAATATACAAATAGATTCTGTTTGTGACTTTTTGAAAAATAATAAAGTAAAACTAATACATATACAAAGATCAAAAGGGTATGCACTAAGAAAGTCTCTTAGAATATCAGACATTGAAGAGGCTATATCAAAAATTAGAGCAGTAGATAGCGACGTAGTAATTATGGTAGATAATTGCTATGGTGAATTTGTGGAAGAAAAAGAACCAACACAGGTTGGAGCTGACCTTATTTGTGGAAGTTTGATTAAAAATATTGGTGGCGGACTTTGTGAAATAGGAGGATATATTGCAGGTAGAGAAAAATATATTAATCTTTGTTCGCAAGTTTTAACATGCCCTGGAATTGGAAAAGAGTGTGGAGCAACATTAGGTCAAAATAAAAATATACTACAAGGCCTATTTTTAGCTCCAATAGTTGTTGCATCGGCTATGAAATCTAGTATATTTGCTGCAAGATTATTTGAAAAATTGGGATATGAGGTTTATCCAAAGTATGATGATGAACGTTCAGATATAGTTCAAGCTATAAAGTTTGGAAATGAACAAAAATTAATTAGTTTCATACAAGCTATACAGAGCATGAGCCCTATAGATAGTCATGTCGTTCCATATCCATGGGATATGCCAGGTTATACAAGTAAAGTGATAATGGCGGCAGGAACTTTTGTTGAGGGAGCTTCTATTGAACTTTCAGCAGATAGTCCAATTAGAGAGCCGTATGCAGCTTATATGCAAGGTGGATTAACGTACGAGTCTGCTAAACTTGCTATACTTTTTGCTGCATCAAAAGTCTTAGAAGGAGAAAAATAATGAATGTAGTAGTTATTGGCGGAGGAGCTGCCGGTATGATTTCTGCTATCTTCTCAGCAAGAAGTGGAAATAATGTTACCTTAATTGAAAAAAAGTCGTCACTTGGTAATAAATTAAAAATAACTGGAAAAGGAAGATGTAATATAACTTTTGACGGAAACATAGATGATTTTAAGGCCAATATTGTTAAAAACTATAAATTTATGTATAGTTCATATTCAAATTTTGATAATAATGATGTTATAGACTTTTTTACTAAATTAGGAGTTAAGACTAAAGTAGAAAGAGGCGGAAGAATATTTCCTGTATCAGATAAGGCAGAAGATGTTGTTTTTGCTCTAAAAAGAGAACTTGAAAAACTTAAAGTTAAAATTTTGTATAATTCTAGAGTTAAAGAAGTTATAAAAGATGAGTCATCATGTGTTAAACAAGTTATACTTAATAATGGAAAAATCATAGAATGTGAAAAATGTATTATTGCAACTGGTGGTAGCAGTTATAAGAGTACCGGAAGTACTGGAGATGGATATAAAATAGCAAAGGTTCTTGGTCATAACATCATTAATGTGTTGCCGGGTCTTGTACCGCTTGCATCTTTAGATAATACTTGTAAAGCACTGCAGGGACTGACATTAAAAAATGTAGGCTTTAAATTATTTGACAGAGAAGAAAGAAAAGTTTTGTATAGCGATTTTGGAGAAATGCTATTTGCACACTTTGGACTGACAGGGCCTGTGGTACTTAGTTCTAGTAGTGTACTAAACAGAATAGATAATATAGAGGAAAAATTAAAGAAAAAAAGTATAGTAGCATTAATAGATTTAAAACCAGCTCTAGAATTTGAAACACTTGATAAAAGAATTTGTAGAGATTTTGAAAAATATTCTATAAAGGAATTTAAAAATAGTTTAGTAGATTTATTACCTAAAAAATTAATTCCTGTCGTGGTTTCGAAATCAAATATAGACGAAAATAAGAAAGTAAATCAAATAACTAAGGAAGAGAGAAAAAAACTTGTAAAACTACTTAAAGGGTTTGAAATAGAAGTAAATGGATTCTTAGATGAAGATGCTGCTATAGTGACATGTGGTGGTATCGATGTAAAAGAAATAAATCCAAAAACTATGGAATCTAAGATTGTTAAGGGACTGTATTTTGCAGGAGAAGTAATAGACGTTGATGCATATACGGGAGGATATAATTTACAAATAGCTTTTTCAACTGGTGTTGCAGCAGGAAAAAATTAAATTAGGAGGAGATTTATGGAAGAAGATAATAATAATAAAGTTAGTGAAAATTCAAAAAGTAGTAAAAATGTAATAAATGATAAGGTATTTATCAAAGAAAAAACTAAAAATATTAATTTGTTTGCAAGTATTGTAATAGGACTTGTAACTGGAATAGTTACAAGTGCTGCTACTACATATTTGTATATAAATAAAGTAGAACAAAAAACAGAAAGTAGCGTAGATTCAAACAAAAGTGAAACTGTAACAAATAATGGTACAAAATATGAAATAACTCAGGTTGAAAATCCAGTAGTTGCTATTGCTGACGTTGCTGGGAAATCTGTAGTTGGAGTTACAGTAAGATCTGTTTCGAATACTGTTTTTGGTGGTACTTCAACTTCTGATTCGGAGGGTTCAGGTATAATTTATACTGCAGATGGATATATAGTTACAAATTATCATGTAATTGAGAATGCTATATCTAATCAATCAATTTCAAAGGTATATGTAACACTACCAAACTCTGATGAAGAAATTGAAGCAAGTATAATTGGGGTTGACTCTGTAACTGATATTGCTGTTATAAAAATACAAAAGGAAGGACTTTCTGCTGCTACTTTTGATGATTCAAACAATTTAAAAGCTGGAGAGCTAGTTGTTGCAATAGGAAATCCACTTGGACGTGAACTAGCTGGAAGTATAACAGTTGGATATGTTTCAGCACTTAATAGAACACTTACTTCAAATGGAAGAACATATAAACTTTTACAAACAGATGCTGCAATAAATCCTGGAAATAGTGGTGGAGCACTTGTTTCATCTTCTGGTAAAGTCATAGGAATTAATACCGTAAAAATTGGAGCAACAGATGTTGAGGGGATAGGATTTGCAATTCCAAGTAATATAGCAAAACCTATAGTAGATGAGCTCATAAAAAATGGTAAAATTGTAAGACCTTATATAGGAATATCAGGAATTAGTTTAGATGATAATATGGCAAAAAGGTATAACCTTGTAAAGGGTGTTTATGTCGCAAAGATAGAATCTTCAAGTGCTGCATATAATTCTGGAATTAAAGTTGGAGATGTAATTGTAAAAATTGATGATAAAGAGATTACTACAATAGAAGAACTAAACGAGATAAAGAATTCAAAAAATGTTGGAGATACTGTAAAAATTACTGTATATAGAGATGGTAAAAATATAGAAATAAATGTAAAACTAGATTCAGATGATAAAACTTCAACAAGTAATATAACAAATTAAAATTAGTTTAACAATTCGTTATTAATTAATGATAACGAATTGTTTTTTCTGCTTGAAAATGTATAAAATATACTGTATAATAATGTCGGAGGAATTATGGGCAAGAAAGTTATAATAGCAGAAAAACCAAGCGTTGCAAAGGAATTTGCAAGAGTATTAAAAGTAAATGGGAAATCGAGCGATGGTTATATAGAGTCTGACGAATATATTGTTACCTGGTGTGTTGGACATTTAATAACAATGAGTTATCCAGAAAAGTATGACGAAAAACTAAGAAGCTGGAATTTATCGACACTTCCATTTATTCCAAAAGAATTTAAGTATGAAGTAATTGATAGTGTTTCAAAACAATTTGATATAGTAAAAAATATACTTACAAGAGAAGATGTTAGCACAATTTATGTCTGCACTGACTCTGGAAGAGAAGGAGAGTATATATATAGATTAGTAGATCTTATGTGTGGTATACCAAATAAGGAAAAAAAGAGAGTATGGATAGATTCCCAAACAGAAGAATCGATTTTAAATGGAATTAAAGATGCTAAAGATATATCTTTTTATAATGATTTATCAGACTCAGCATTTCTTAGGGCAAAAGAAGACTACTTAATAGGAATAAATTTTTCCAGACTACTTTCTCTTGCATATGCAAGAGAACTAGCTAAAGTTTTAAAAGAGGAAAAAGTAGTTATTTCAGTGGGTAGGGTAATGACTTGTGTACTTGGAATGATAGTAGCAAGAGAAAGAGAAATAAGAAATTTTAAGAAGGTTAATTTCTATAAGATACAGGGTATATTTGGAAATGAAAACTCTGAGATATCATTTGACTGGAGAGCGACAGAAGGATCAAAAGTTTTTGAATCTCCACTCCTTTATAATGAAACTGGATTTAAAAAGAAAGAAAATGCTGAAAAATTTATTGAGTATATAAAAAATGGTGGAAGTGAGGCAACAATATGTAAGCTAAATAAAAAAACTACTAAAGAAAATCCACCTCTACTTTTTAATTTGGCAGAAATACAGAATGAATGCTCAAAAAGATATAAAATTACACCAGATGATACCCTTCAAATTATACAAGAACTGTACGAGAAGAAGTTGGTTACATACCCTAGAACAGACGCAAGAGTTCTAAGTAGTGCTGTTGCAAAGGTTATTTCTAAGAATCTTAATGGACTTGCTAAGTCTAATATTGATCCTGATGTAAAAAAACACTTAGATAAAATGATAAAAGAAAAGTATAGTATAAAACTAGAGAAAACAAAATATGTAGATGATTCTAAGATTACGGATCACTATGCAATTATTCCAACTGGACAGGGATTTGAAAATTATGGATCATTAAAAGAATTACAAAAATCAATATATCATTTAATAATTAAAAGATTTATTGCTATATTTTATCCTGCAGCAGAATTTGAAAAAATTAGTTGTAGTGTAAAAATAAATAACGAAGAATTTATAGCAAGTGGTAAAATATGTAAAAAAATAGGTTACTTGCAAGTTATAAAAGATGATAAAGAGGACAAAAAAGAGCAAAATAATAAAGAACAAGAAAATTTAGATTTAAATAATAGCCTATTGCAAACACTAAAAAAAGGAGATAAAATAGAATTAAAATCCCTAAACATAAAAGAAGGAGAAACTGCACCACCTTCAAGATATTCTTCAGGATCTATGATACTTGCTATGGAAAATGCTGGAAAATTAATTGAAGATGAAAATTTAAGGGAACAAATTAAGGGATCTGGTATAGGGACAAGTGCAACGCGTGCTGAAATAATAAAAAAACTTGTCAATATAAATTATATAAATTTAAATCCTAAAACTCAGATATTAACTCCTAGTATAAAGGGAGAAAAAATATACGATATTGTAAGAAGGACAATACCAGATATGCTAAATCCAGAACTTACAGCCAGCTGGGAAAAAGGACTTACCATGGTCGCAGATGGAAGTTTAAAGAAAGAAGACTTTCAAAATAAACTGGAAAATTATGTTAGAAATAAGGTTGTAAAATATAAAAAAGTAAGAAATGAATATTTATATGGTATATAGCTTTAAAAATTATTAATTATAATATATAATATATAATATATAATATATAATATATTTTAATAAAACTGGAGGAAAACAAATGAGAAAAATTAGACAAAAAACAAAAGTGGGAATATCTTTAATTACACTTATCATATCTATTGTTGTAATTATTATACTTTCTACAGTAACGATACTTACATTTTTAAGTAATAATCCTATAGAAGGTGCTAAAAAAGCGGCATTTACCTCAGAAATGAGCAGTCTTGCAGAGGAACTGAATTCTTATGCTGCAACTATGTTTATTAAAACAGAAGGAAAATTTGATATTTTAAAATTAAAAACTGATGAGGGAGGAAATGTTTTATATACTGGGAATGATAGTATAGAAGAAAAAAGTATATATGATATACTTCCAAGTTTGAAAGAAAGCAAATACGATGGAATTGTAACTATTGCAGATGGAAAAATTACTTTAAGTTATAATGATATAAAAGATAAAAAGGAATATGAATGGGTAGATAGTGTAGACTCATATATAAATATATCTGGAATTAAAATAAGAACAGCAGATGATTTAAAGAAAATAGGACATGACAAAGATTATCCACTTAATGCATATTATGAACTTACAGGTGATATAGATCTAAATTGTAGCTCTGACAATCAGTGGGAACCGATTATGATAGAAGCTGACAAATATTTTTCTGGAAGTTTTGATGGAAAAGGTTATACAATAAAAGGACTATATATAAATAATAGTAACAGACAACAATCTTTGTTTGGAAATGTTACTGGTAGAATTAAAAACTTAACTGTTGAAGGGGAGATTATAGTATCAGGTGCTAAACTTCCTAAGGCGGCAGGTTTTGTGTCTAATCTTGGAAATAAGGGTATAATTGAAAATTGTATAAATAGAGTAAATATAACAGTAACAGGAGAAGAATCTTATTATGTGGGAGGATTTGTTGCTGATTGTATGTCAGAGGCAAGTATAATAAATTGCGAAAATTATGGGACTATAAGTGGTACACTAGCAGTGGGTGGAATAGTTGGAATGTTTGAAAATGCAACAGATGTGACTATTTCAAATTGTATAAATTATGGAAGTATTAGTGGCACAAAAGTGATTGGTGGTATAGCTGGTAATGCACCTTCGAAGAATAATAAAGGTGTAATTATGAATAAAAAAATTAAAATATCTAATTGTTATAATAAAGGAAAAATAGAAGGAACAGCTGATTTTATAGGGGGAATAATTGGAAACACTGAATTTGATATAGAAGACTGTAAAAATTTAGCAGAAATTAAAGGGGCTGCAGGTGTCGGCGGAATAGTAGGAAAGATACAAGGCGGTAAATGTATATCAAATTCTTCAAATACTGGAATGATTACCGCAAGGGGATTACTTTGTGGTGGTATAGCAGGTCAAGTAGCGGGTGAGAGCTTGATAAGAGGATGCTATAATAATGCTGAAATATCAAGTACTGGGAATCACACTGCAGGAATTGCAGGAATTATAACTTCTTCTAAGATTGAAGATTGCTATAGCATAGGAAAAATTACTTCAACTGCAAATGCTGTTGGAGGGATAGTTGGAACTGCTCAAACAAATTCAACTATAAAAAATTGCTACAGCGCATCAAATATAAATGCAACTACTAGTACAAAAGGTAGTATATTGGGAAATAATGAAAATGGAAACTCAGTTACACTGGAAAACTGTTATTATTTAAATACTATAGGTATTGGTGGAGTTGCTGGTACTGATGATGAAAACACTAAAGCAACTTTAGAAGATGATATGAAGAAAAACTCATTTGCAAATTCACTTGGAGGAGCATTTAAATATGACAGCAAAAAAATAAATCGTGGGTATCCATTGTTATCATGGCAATAATGCAAGTTTTATATTGACTAAAATAACTAAATTTTGTATAATTTAGTAGTACTTAAAAGGGGGAATATTAATATGGATTTAAAAGGAACAAAAACAGAAGCTAACTTAAAGGCAGCATTTGCCGGTGAATCTCAAGCAAGAAACAAATATACATTTTTTGCTTCTAAGGCAAAAAAAGAAGGATATGAACAAATAGCTAGTATATTTGAAGAAACAGCAAATAATGAAAAAGAACACGCAAAAATGTGGTTCAAACTACTAAATGGTGGTGATATAAAATCAACTACAGACAATTTAGAAGATGCAGCATCTGGAGAAAACTATGAATGGACAGATATGTATGAAAAATTTGCCAAAGATGCAAAAGAAGAAGGTTTTGATCATATTGCATATTTGTTTGAAGCTGTTGGGAAAATTGAAAAAGAACACGAAGAAAGATATAGAAAATTATTAGAAAATATAGATACAAATGAAGTTTTCAAAAAAACAGGAATAAGAATATGGAAGTGTAGAAATTGTGGTCATATTCATGTTGGTGAAGAAGCACCAAAAGTTTGCCCAGTATGTGCACATCCACAAAGTTATTTTGAAATAAAAGCAGAAAATTATTAATAAAAAAGGAGGACTGAGCTTTAAACTATAGTCCTCTTTTTGTGCTATTTGCAATATAATAAATGTATAAGAATTATTATAATATTTTCTTGATTTTTAACCTAAATGATGTATAATATATAATGTGTTAATTATAATTTTTAAGGAGAGTTTTTATGGAATTAAATATTTTAGAAGATAAGATGAAAAAAGCAATTGAACATTTAGAAGAAGAATATAGTACTATTAGAGCTGGTAGAGCTAATCCTGCTATATTAAATAAGGTTCAAGTTGAGTATTATGGAGCACTTACTCCAATAAATCAGGTTGGTTCTATATCAGTACCAGAAGCAAGACAAATACTTATTACACCTTGGGACAGAACAGTTTTATCTGCTATAGAAAAAGCAATAAATAAAGCAGAAATAGGAGTAAATCCTATAAATGATGGCTCTTGTATCAGGCTTACTTTCCCTGAGCTAAACGAAGAAAGAAGAAAAGAACTTGTTAAGGAAGTAAAAAAATTAGCAGAAAACGGAAAAGTAGCTGTAAGAAATGTTCGTAGAGATGGAATGGAAATGGTAAAAGCAGAACAAAAAAATGGCGACATTACTGAAGATGAATTAAAATTTTTAGAAGAAAAAATACAAAAAATGACTGATAACTATGTTGAAAAAATTGATGTTGTATCAGAAAATAAAGAAAAAGAAGTAATGGAAGTTTAATATTTAAGAAAGGTTGATCTTGTGAAAAAAAGAGTTATATCAGGGGCTATTTTTTCTACTTTACTTATAATAATAATGGTGGTAGATATCCCATTAGTAGATACATTACTTGTATTTACATTGTCAGTACTTGGAATATATGAGTATAATAAAGCCTTTAAGTCTGCTGGCTTTAAGCCAGTTTCTTGGGTGGGTTATATAGGATGCTTTGCGATATTTGGAATGGGTGGATTAATTGATGATGCCAGTCAAATAATGTTGATAAAGATTTTTGTTCCTACTCTTATAATAGCTTTATTTATGTATATGATAGTTACAAATTTGAAAAGAACTATAATTGATGTTGCAATCACAGTGTTTTCTTTGCTATATATACCATTTATGTTTTCTTTCATAAAACTAATACTTGCAATGGAAAATAGTAGGATTTTAATTTGGTATGTATTCTTAGGAGCATTTGCATCAGATACTTTTGCATATTTGATAGGAAGTAAATTTGGAAAAACAAAACTTTGCCCTGACATAAGTCCAAATAAAACAGTGGAAGGATCTATGGGAGGAATTTTAGGAGTTGTGATTTCCTATTGCATATTGAATTTTATAGCAAATAAATTTTTCTTTGTAGGATTTGATTACGTTATAGTTGTTATTGCTGGAATAGTTGCAGGAATTGCTGGTCAGTTTGGTGACCTGTCTGCTTCAGCGATAAAGAGGTATTGTAAAATAAAAGACTTTGGAAATATAATACCAGGACATGGGGGTATACTAGATAGATTTGATAGTGTATTATTTGTTGCTCCAATAGTATATATTTTCTTAAAAGTGTATATATTTATGTAATAGGAGGTTATATTAATGCTAGGTTTTATACTCGTAGTAGTTAAACTTTTAATAATTCTTGGAATAGTTGCAACTATCCATGAATTTGGTCATTTCCTATTCTCAAAAATGTTTAAAGTTGGAGTTAATGAGTTTTCTATAGGATTTGGTCCAAAAATAGTACAAAAGAAATTTGGTGAAACAATGTATTCTCTAAGATGTATACCTCTTGGTGGATATTGTGCAATTGAAGGAGAAGAAGGAACCTCAGATAAGGAAAATTCTTTGCAAAATAGGAATTTGATTCAAAAAGTATTAATACTTTTGATGGGTGCAGGATTTAATGCAATACTTGCTGCAATAATATTTTTCTTTATTTCTTTTACATCTCAAACTTATACTACAAAGATAGAATCTATTTCTAGTGATTCAATTTTGTACCAAGCAGGAATACAAAGTGGAGATACTATTAATTCTATTAATGGTAAGAAAGTACGTACTTTAAGTGAAGTGCTAAACTTTGATGTATCAGATATTAAAGATGGAAAAATAGAAATAGAGTATACAAGAGATAACGTTTTAAATAAAGTTACAATTGAAAATGCTGTAAAGAAAATTGGATATCTTGGAATAACATTCAACGCATCTGGTGATTCCTCAAATGTTATAGACATGGTAGCATCTGGTGGAAAAGCTTTTGATGCTGGTCTTAAAGCGGGAGATAAAATTGTTAGTATAGCGTCTGTACCAACTGATACTTCAAAAGAGGTAGTTGGTGAGATTATAAAGTATCCAAACCAAGAAATAGAAATTGTGATATCAAGAAAAGGTGAAGAAATAACAAAAACTGTAGTGCCAGAATCAAAGAACAGTTTGAGTCTAGGAATTACTTCAACTATTGTAGAAAAAACAAATTTATACTATGCTTTTGTAAATATGGGAGATAAATTTAAGTCAATTATTGGTTCATATGTTGATTTGTTTACAGGAAAAGTTGGAATAAAGGATATGTCTGGAATAGTTGGAATAGGAGAAATAGTTTCTAAATCTAATGGATTTTTAGAATTTATTAATTTACTTGGAATAATAAGTTTAGCAGTAGGCGTTGCAAATATTTTACCTTTTCCACCACTTGACGGAGGAAAAATTGTAATTGTTGTTATAGAATCTATTGTAAGAAGAAAATTATCCGAGAAAGCTGAAGCTATAATATCTTATATAGGATTTGGACTTTTAATAGCTCTTACAATATTTGTTACATATAGAGATATAATAAGAATAATATAAAAAATGACTGTGGAAATTAATCCACAGCCATTTTTTTAGTGCCTTCCAAGACAGGTTATAGTACAGTTTGAATCTATCATATATAAATATTCATCTACTGCAATTCTGATGAACTCTGTATTAGAAAAAGGGCAGAGAACCCTTACAAGAGTACAGGCATCATTCATAGTCTTACCATTTGGCACAATAAGGTATACGAAAACAACAGAATTTACTTCAATAGCAAGTAACTTATCTTCAAAAAAAGAAAATCTACTTATATTATCCATTAAAGTTTCATCTTTATACCCTATAATAAAACCAGTATGCTCTTTTGAATTTGTGATCCAAAAGTTTTTGAGCAAACCGGGAAGAAACTTGTTACTCATATAATTACCTCCATTAATTAAAGTTGGTTAAAATCTAATATATTATAATTATATGATAGAATAATAAAAAAATTACTTTTTTTCAAAAATATATGAATAAATTATAAAAAGACAAGTATATTATAGTATAGATATATTTGGTAAAGGAGGAAAAAATGGAATATGTAATTTTTGGAATTAGTGTAATAGCAGTTATAATACTTGCTAAAATTCTTAGCTGGCCACTTAAAAAAATATTAAAATTATTGCTTAATGTAGCAATTGGAGTACTCATTATTGTACTTGTTAATACATTTGGCGGAAGTATAGGACTTCATATCCCATTTAATATAATTACTGCTTTAGTTTCGGGAATTTTGGGAATTCCAGGTGTACTTGGACTTGTTTTAATAAATTATATTTTTTAAAAAAATAGTGCTTTGTATATATATTTTAAAATTGCTAAAACTAATAAAAATGGAGGAATTATGAAATTAAGCAATTTTATAAAATATTTATATGGAGCATTTTTTATTTTTATATTTACTGTAAGTTTGTATGTTAGTGTTAATTATTCTGGTAATATCATAGATGCGTTTAAATCATATGTTTACGCTGCAACTAAAACTGCGAGTAGTTCTACGTCAACAAAATCAAGTGCTACGGGAAATGATATGACAGATTTACTTGCAAGACTAATAAATGGTGAGGCAAGAGGAGAGTCATACAAGGGGCAAGTAGCGGTTGGAGCTGTAGTATTAAATAGAGTAAAGAGTTCACAATTTCCTAATACAATTCCTGCGGTTATTTATCAAAAGGGACAATTTTCATGTGTTACAGATGGTCAATTTAATAAGGCAATTTCTAAAGATTCTACAGTTTATAAGGCTGCAAAAGAGGCAATGTCTGGTGTTGACCCAACAAATGGTGCACTTTATTTTTATAACCCAAAAACTGCTAAAAGCAAATGGTTATTTTCACTTAAAACTGTAGCTACAATAGGAAATCATAGATTTGCTGTGGAGGAATAAGATGTTAGGAAAATTTGAGAAAAAAGTAATTAATTTAAAAAATAAAATAAATAAAAAGGTATTATCTATAATTATATTTGCTATATTTGGAGCTTTTATAATATTTTCACTTAATATGACAAACAGTTATAAAAGACAAAAACAAATTACAGAAGACGCATATAATAAGGCACTTTACGATATGATAGGCTATGTAAATAATTTTCAAGTGGAACTTGCAAAATTAAAAGTAGTATCTACACCAAGTCTTATGGAAAGCACACTTGCTGGGGTGTGGAGATATTCTAATTTATCAAAAGAAAATTTAAATATACTTCCACTAGAACAAAATAATATAGCAAATACATCTAAATTTCTAACTCAACTTAGTGATTTTTCTTATTCACTAGTTCATAAATTATCAAAAGGAGAAATATTAACCAAAGAGGATGATGATAACCTAAATTTATTATATACAAATTCCAAAAAACTATCAGATACAATGAACGAAATATATAAAGATTTAAATGAAGGTAGAATAAAGTGGAATGAGTTAAAATATGTAGGAAATGAAAAACTAAATAATGATAATATAAATACAGATAGTCTCTCATCAGTAGATGGAATGGGTAAAGACTTTCAAGAATATGAAGGGTTAATATATGATGGAGCATTTTCAGAACATATTTTATCTACTAAAGCTAAAAGCCTGTCAGAAACTGTCCTGCCTGAAGATAAAGTAAGAGAAAATTTAAATAAGATGTTTGAAAATGAAATAGAAAATATTGAATTTTTGGGAGAATCTGATGGAAGGGTTATGCTTTATAATTATAATGTTAAATTTAAAGAATATGAGAATCCAAGAAGTATAAGTATGACAAAACAAGATGGAAAGCTTTATCTTATGGTAAGTGATATGAATGCAGAAAATGAAAATATTTCTATGAACGATGCAAAGAAAATAGGAATGGAATTTTTAAGTAAGATAGGAATAAATGATGTTAAGGATACTTATTATTTAAAGGATTCAAATATGGCAATAATAAATTATGCTGGAGTATATGAAAATGTCACTTTATATCCTGACCTTGTTAAAGTAAAAGTATCTCTAGATACTGGGGAAGTATGTTCAGTAGAGGCACAAGGTTATATATTTAATCATGTTGAAAGAGAAAATATTGTTCCTAAAGTAAGTATAGAAGAAGCTAAAAAATTAATAAAAAATAAGGAATATATATTATCTTATGGACTTGCAATAATTCCAACAGATTATCAAACAGAGATTCTTACCTATGAATTTAAAGGGAAAATTGATGATACAGAATTTTTGATATATATAAATGCTGATACTGGTATTGAAGAGAAAGTTTTACTAATACTAGATACACCCGGTGGAATTTTAACAATTTAATAAAAAAGAAGAAATGATATCAAATTTATTTTTGAAAATCATTTCTTTTTTTTATATAAATGCATCATGTTTGATATTTTCTTCGCTCTTTTTGTAAGCTGAAACATTATTTTCAAAATCACAAGTTGCTAAGAAAATATCTTCTAATTTTAAATTTTGTTCTTGTAATTTTTTTATTAGCCATTTTTCATTATTTCCAGTAGCCTTAAGATTATCATATAAAATCTTACCATCTATTATAATATTAAATTGTTTCTTTTCATCATCAACATTTAAATTAAGATCACTGCAAGTTACAGGTCTACTATCGCTTTTAGGTAAAATAGTTATTTTTCCATTTGCCTCTATTATTGCAGTTTTGATTTGACTCATATCAAAAAATCCTTTAGTTCTACACTGATTTTGAAACTCAGCTAAATTTATTTTTGATTTTGCAAAGTTTTTTCTGTAAAATGTATTGTTATCAAAAAGAATAAGAGATTTTCCATTTATAAATCTATTAAATATTATAGATTTATTAGTAAGAATTGATATTATAAATATTAGTACAGAGTATACTATCATTGCAATTAAGCAATCTATAACTTCTTCTCCTTTTGAAATAGACATTTCTGCTGCAATAGAACCAATTGTTATGCCATTTAAATAGTCAAACATACTAAGTTCAGCTATTTCTCTATTTCCAATTAATTTCGTTAACAAAAATAAGGCAAAAAGTGAAACAGATGACGTAATAATTATTTGTAGATAATTCATTTGTAAAACTTCCTTTCTTAAGATTTATTCTGTGCAAAAATTAAGAAAGTAATTAAGTGTACTTTTAAATTAATAAAAACATAAAGTATTTAATATTATAAATAAAATACAAATACAAAGTCCCCGAATTATTATTCGGGGACCCTGCAATAAAATATGGAGGAACCAATGTGGGAATCAGATGTTTTCACATTTCTGGTTTGCAACAGTGCAACTTGTTTTACAAGCGGACTGACAAGAAGTCTGACATTTTCCACATCCTGCCTTTTTTAAGGATGTTTTTAAAACTCCCTTTGAAATCACTTTTATGTGTTTCATTTTTTTCTCCTTTCAAAATTTTGTTTAGATTTTATAATATCTTTATAAATTATACTATCATATAGTAAAATATATGTCAATTAAAATTTAAAATAATTTGTCAAAAAATGTATGTAATATTTTTTACTTTTATGTTGAAGAACAAACAAAAATTTGTTATAATTTTGTTATGCAAAAAGTTGTATTGATTGATAGAAAATTAAAAGAAAATTATCTTAGTTTTATAAAAAGTCAAGGGTACGACGTAGTTTATATTCCAGAAAATAAAAGAGTATATGACGAAGTATCTTCCCATACTGATATTTCTTGTACTAAGATTAAGGGAAAGGTAATAATAGAACCTAGACTTAACAGTTATTTGAAAAGAAATAACTTAAAAGGCGTAATTTGTGGTAATAAGAACGTATGTGGAAAATATCCATATGATGTGTTATATAATGTCTGTGTAATAGGCAATGTTGCTATACATAACTTTAAATTCACTGATAAAACTGTATTAAAGTACATAAAGAAAAATAAATTAAAATGTGTAAATGTAAAACAAGGCTATACAAATTGTTCTATTGCAAAGATAGGAGAGAAAGCTTGTATTACATCAAACTCTCAGATTGCAAGGAAACTTGTAAGTAGTGGAATAGATGTACTTTTAATAGACACTGAAAATGAAAAAAATATAAAATTATTAAAGAATAATGGAACATATTCAAATATGCACGGATTCATTGGCGGGTGTATGATAAATATAGAAAATAAAATTATATTATTTGGAGATTACAAGAAATTAATAGATGGCTATAAAATAAAAAAATTTGTTGAATCTTATGGGTATGAGTTCGTTTGGTTTACGGACGAAGATATAATTGATTATGGCGGAGCTGTAGTAGTAAAAAGAGGGAGATAAAAAAATGGAAAATATATTAGAAGGTTTAAATGATAAACAAAAAGAGGCAGTTAAATATTGCGATGGTCCACTTCTTATTTTAGCAGGAGCTGGTAGTGGTAAAACTAGAACTTTAACATATAAAATTGCATATATGTTAGATCAGAATATGTTAAAATCATGGGAAATACTTGCAATTACTTTTACAAATAAAGCTGCAAGAGAAATGAAAGAGAGAATTATATCATTAATAGGTGAAGAACAAGCAAGTAATATGTGGCTTGGAACTTTCCACAGCATTTGTGTAAGGATATTAAAAAGAGAAATTGACCATTTAGGTTATACAAAGGATTTTAATATTTTAGATGAACTTGATAAATCTAAAGTCATAAAAGAAGTTTTGAAAAAATTAGATATGGACGAGAAAATGTTCCCACCTGCAAGCATTTCTTCAGAAATAAGTAGAGCAAAAGATAAAATGCAAAAAGCTGCTGATTATTCACAAGTGGTAGCAGGAGATTATAGAAGAGAAAAAATTGCCAGGGTGTATGAAGAATATGAGAAGACATTAAAGAAAAATGACTCTATAGATTTTGATGATATATTATCGCTTACTGTTGAACTTTTTGCAAAGTTTAATGATATATTAGAGTATTATCAAAATAAATTTAAATATGTTTTAGTAGATGAGTATCAAGATACTAATAAAGTACAATTTTTATTAATAAATCAGCTTACCAAAGTTTCACAAAAAGTTTGTGTAGTTGGAGATGATTCACAAAGTATATATGGATTTAGAGGGGCTGATATTTCTAATATATTAAATTTTGAAAACACATATAAAAATGCTAAAATTATAAAATTGGAAGAAAATTATAGAAGTACTTCAATAATACTTGATGCTGCAAATGCTGTAATAAAAAATAATAAAGCAGTACTAGAAAAAAATCTTTGGACAAGTAATGAAGGCGGAGAAAAAATAACATATAAATCTTTACCAAATGAATATGAGGAAGCAGAATATATAGTAGAAAATATTGACACTATGTGCAAAAGAGAAAATAAAACTTATAAAGACTTTGTTGTTTTGTTTAGAACAAATGCACAAGCACGTGTACTAGAAGAAGTGTTTATGAGAAGTGGTACACCATATAGACTTATAGGTGGACTTAAGTTCTATTCTAGAAAGGAAATAAAAGATTTAATAGCATATTTAAAGCTTATTCAAAATCCTAGAGACAATGTATCATTAAAAAGAATTATTAATGAGCCTAAAAGAGGTATTGGAGATGCTGCCGTAGAAAAATTACAAGTTATTGCAGATAGTAAAGATATTAGTATATTTGAAACAATATGCGATACAAATAATTTGGATGGAATTAGAAGTAGTGGAAATATAATCTTGTTTAGAGATATGATACAAAAGTTGATAAATAAGAAAAATGATATAAAAGTATCAGAACTTATGAAGGCTATATTAAAAGAAAGTGGTTATGAAGCTTCTCTTAGTGAAGATTCTTCAAAAGAAAAAGAGTCTAGAATGGAAAATTTAGCTGAATTTATTGGTGTTGCAATAGAATTTGAAAATGAAAATGCAGAAAATTCTTTAGGGGATTTTCTAGATAGTATAGCACTTGTTTCAGATGTTGATAAACTAGATGATACACAAGAGGCAGTAACACTTATGACTATGCATTCTGCTAAGGGACTTGAATTTCCAGTTGTGTTTTTAGCTGGCATGGAAGAAGAATTATTTCCATCTAGAAGAACGATTGAAGAGGATGAGTCTGTAGAAGAAGAAAGAAGACTTTGTTATGTTGGAATAACGAGGGCAAAAGAAAAACTATTTTTAACAAATACAACTAAAAGAACTCTTTATGGAACGACTAGTTATTCTATTCCTTCAAGATTTATAGATGAAATTCCTAAGAATTTGTTAGACGAAGTATCTATTAATAATAGTGCTATGAGAGCAAGAAGAAGTAGCACATATTTAGATACAGAATATTCTACTGTAACAAAAATGACGCTTGATACATCTACTTTTATGCCAAAGAAATCTTCATCTTTTGGCGTTAGTGTAAATAGCTTCTTGAAAAACTTAGGAGGAAATAAAGTTGATTCTAACCCTAAAAATACTTCAACTAATATGAAATATGAGGTAGGACAAACTGTAAAACATAAAAAATTTGGTGTTGGAACAATAACCAAAATTGAAGCTGAAGGAGATGATTTTAAACTTGAAATAAGTTTTGATAATTTTGGATTTAAAAGACTTATGGCTAACTTTACACCTCTTGAAATAATAAAATAATGTTTTTTGTTGACAAATTTAATAATGTATGGTATAATATGTAAAGAATTTAATGTGTTGGTGTGATGCGACTGTTTCACTTTTTCTGCGTGCCATTGGGCAGGCGCATACTTCTTTAGTTTTCTAAAGTTAGATTTCCTGAACCTCCTTCAGAGTAACTTAGTATAATGAAAACTAAATTCTACCACAGAAAACTGCCATATGACACATGTGGCGTGGACTAAGTAATGGGTGGCAAGAAGCCATCTAGTTTTAATCGGTCTCAAAAGGGCATATTGAATGTATAATTTAAATTATAATTCATTATGGGGACTGATAATTTTATTAAAGCCGTCGGATATTCCGATGGCTTTTTCTTGATTTTATTAATATATTATGATATATTTATTTGGAAAAATGTTTAAGTAATATACAATTAACATACGTATTATAATAAAGTATAGAAACATTTGGGGAAGTGATTAAAATAGAAAAAAATATTTGCAATTTAAAAGTTAATTATATAAAAAAAGGAAGTGGAAAAAATGTACTTATAATACCAGGATGGGGAACTACAATTAATGTATATAATACTCTCATTTCTTCTATTTCAGAATATGCAAATGTTTATTGCCTAGATATGCCAGGCTTTGGAAATACATCTGAACCGAGTACCCCTTGGGGACTTAATGAGTACGTAGATTTTATAATAAAATTTATTGAGAGCGAAAAAATTGATAAGTTAGATGTAATAGGGCATTCTAATGGTGGAAGAATAATAATTAGAATGATGAATAAAGCAAATCTAAACTTTAAAGTTGAAAAGATTATTCTTATTGGAAGTGCAGGCATAGTACATAAGAAAACATTTAAACAAAAAGTTCAAATAAGAACATTTAAAATAGGAAAGAAAGTATTAAACTTAAAGCTTGTAAAAAAAGTATTTCCAAACTCTTTAGAAAACTTCAAGAAGAAATTTGGATCAGATGATTATAAGAATGCAAGTCCAATTATGAGATCATCTATGGTTAAACTAATTAATGAGGATCTAAAGGAAGAACTTCCAAACATAAAGGTACCAACGCTACTTTTATGGGGAAAGATGGATGATGCAACTCCACTTGAAGATGGAAAAATTATGGAAAGTTTAATTCCTGACGCAGGGCTTGTTAGTTTTGATGGATGCTCACACTACGTTTTCTTAGAAAGAGTTGCCCATGTTAATGCTGTTATTAAAAATTTTCTTACAGGAGGTAAATAATGAAAATAATTGTAATAATTGAATACTTTGTTAACTTAATCCTACTGTTAATTTTTAGTATGCATATGTTTCAACTTAATTCTTACTTATTTAAAAAACATATGTCATGGATGAAAAAAAATATATCAAAGCATATTTTACAAATGGCACTCGTTTTAATTCCAGGAGTAATGTTATGTTTTAATAATATAGTTTTAAGCGTTATTTCAGCTGTGATTTTAGCATTTAGTATAATTTATAACATTCCAAAGACAAAGTCTAAAATATCGCTTAAATGTACGCCAAGAGTAATTAGAATGTTTGTTACAGAAATATTGATTATTGTAGTTTTATTTCTAGTTTTAGGAGTTAAAAACTATGTTTTAGAAAAACTTATAATATTAAATGTTATTTCTTGTTTCTTATGTATATTTGCAAATGTGATAAATAAACCTGAGGAAAAATTAGTAAAGAAAAAATATATAAACGAAGCAAAAAAAATACTTAATGGCATGCCAAACTTAATTGTTATTGGAGTAACTGGAAGTTATGGAAAAACAAGTGTTAAAAATTTCTTATATAAAGTATTGTCTTCAAAGTATGAAGTACTAAAAACTCCTAAAAATTATAACACTACAATGGGTGTGGTAAAAACAATAAGAGAAAATTTAAAAGCTACACATCAAATATTCATTTGTGAAATGGGTGCAACACATGTTGGTGATATAAAAGAAATATGTGATATAGTAAATCCCAAACTTGGAATAATAACATCTATAGGACCACAGCATTTAGAAAGCTTTGGAAGTATAGATAATGTTATAAAAACTAAATTTGAACTTGCAGATAGCGTAATTAAAAATGGAGGAACTGTATTTTTAAATTATGACAATGAGTACATATTAAATAAAAAAATAGAAGGAAAAAAGATAACTTATGGTATAAATAATAAAAATTTAGACTATAATGCATATGATTTATCCTCATCTTCTAAAGGACTTTCGTTTAAAACATTAAACAAGGAAAAAGAAGAATTTGAATTTAAAACTAAACTTATAGGAAATCATAATGTGGCTAATATTTTAGCTGCCATTTCAGTGGCCGATTACTTAGGAGTAGATATGAAAAAGACTATTTCAAAAGTAAGAGAGATAGAAAGTGTTGAACATAGACTGCAATTAATACCTCATGGTGATCTTTCTATTATAGATGATTCATATAATTCTAATCCAATAAGTTCAAAGGCTGCCCTAGATACTCTAGGACAATTTGAAGGAACAAAAATTGTTGTAACTCCGGGGCTTATTGAACTTGGTGGAGAAGAGGAAAAGTATAATTTTGAACTTGGTGAGTATGCAACTAAAGTTTGTGATTATATAATACTTGTAGGTCAAAGACATTCGAAACCTATATTTGATGGGATAAAATCAACAAAATTTGATATGAATAAAGTTTTTGTGGTATCTTCTCCACAAGAGGCTATGGAAAAAATTGGCACTTTAAAAATATCAGGTAAAGTTACAGTTTTACTTGAAAATGATTTGCCTGATAACTATAATTAATGTGTATAAAGAAAAAAAGAGGGGATTTTTTATGAAGATAAAATTAGGTGTATTTTTTGGTGGTAAGAGTGTTGAACATGAAGTATCTATAATTACCGCAATTCAAGCCATGGAAAATATGGATAAAGAAAAATATGATATTATTCCAATATATATATCTAAAGACAATAAAATGTATTGTGGAGAGCTTGTTGGAAATATAAAAGAGTATAGTAACGTCGAAAAACTAATGGAAAAAAGTTATTGTATAACACTTGCTCAAAGAGGAGATAAAACAGTATTATTAAAATGCAATAAGAAGATGTTTGAAAGTGATATATATGATTACATTGATATAGCATTTCCAATAGTACATGGAACTAATGTTGAAGATGGAACACTTCAAGGATTTTTAAAGATGTTTAATCTTCCATATGTTGGTTGCGATGTAATGTCTTCTGCTGTTGGAATGGATAAATATGTTTGTAAATGCGTCTTAAAAGAAAATAATATTCCAGTGCTTGATTGTAAATGTTATAGTCTAAAAGATTATAATTTAGGAGTTGAAGATATAATATCTGATGTAGAAAAAAATATTGAATATCCAGTTATAGTAAAGCCAATTAATCTTGGATCAAGTGTAGGAATTGAAATTGCAAAAGATAAGTCTGAACTAAATGAGGCAATAGAAAATGCTTTTACATATTCTAAGAAGATTTTAATTGAAAGAGCAATCAAAAACTTAAAAGAAGTAAATTGTTCTGTACTTGGAGATTACGAAGAAGCAAGAGCTTCAGAATGTGAAGAGCCTGTAAAAACAGATGAAATATTAAGTTTTACAGATAAATACATTTCAGGTTCAAAGGGAAGTAAAACTTCTGGATCTAAAACTTCAATGAATGCAGGGGTTTTAAAATTACCAGCAGATATTACAGAAGAACAAAAAAATGAAATACAAAGTTTAGCAATAAAAACTTTTAATGCTCTTGGATGTTTGGGTGTTATTCGTATTGATTTTATGATAGATCAGGATATAAATAAAATATATGTAAATGAGGTTAATACTATACCGGGATCACTTTCTTTTCACCTTTGGAGAGCAACAGATGTAAACTATAAGGATTTGCTAGATAAAATGATTGATCTTGCATTAAAAAGAAATCGTGAAGAAGGAGAAATGACTTTCTCATTTGATAGTAATATACTTGCAGGGTATACTAAAGACTCCTTTAAAGGATTTGGCGGAACAAAAGGTGCAAAACTAGGAAAGTAATATATATATTGTTAAAAGAAATAATTATGCGTAATGCAGATTATTTCTTTTTTTACTTTTTATCAGTTTTTTATATAATTTTATTTCCAAACAGAAAAAAATAGTGTATAATGTAGATTGATTTAAAGGTGGTAGATATTGTGATTCAAGAGATAAAAAAATATGTTATAGTTGGCTTAATGCTAGTACTTAGTATAGTAATTGTTTTTGGATGCTCAAGGAAAGAAGAAAAAATTAAAAATACAATAGAAAATTTAGTTATATATGGAGATAACATAGATACAGATTTTAAACCATTTATGGAAGGCAGTGTTCCATATATTGCCGTTGATACTATATCTAAGGTTATAGATGAATATATATATTATGATAAGGTTTCAACAAAGGTAATAATAACTACATATAATGATGTTATTAAACTAAAAGTTGGCGAAAAGGTTATGTCAAGAAATTTAGAAAATATAAACATAGAAAATGAAGCTAAACTAGTTGACGGAATTCCATATATACCAATATCACTTTTTACTGATATATATGATATAACAATAACTTATAATGACGAAACAAATACACTTTCAATAGACAAGAAAAATGAAAGTGATATAAAGGTTAAATATAATCAAGTAAATGTTTATGAAAAATTATCTACAAATTCAAAAGTACTTGCTACACTTTATAAAAATTCAACACTAAAAGTGTACGAGGAAAGTTTAAATCATAGCAGATGGTATAAAGTAAGAACAGAAACAGGGATTGTTGGATATATTTCTAAGAATGCTATTAATTTAGAAAATAATGAGGAAGATTCAGAAAACGATACAATACTTGATAATAAAATGTACGAGAATAAAGTCGTTATGTTCTGGCAATATGGCTCAAATGTAAAAACTTTAGGAGATAAAATAGATGGAGTAAATGTTGTATCACCAACGTGGTACGAACTTAAAAATAGTAGCGGAGATATAATATCTGAGTACAGTAAAGAATATTATGATAAAGCAAAGGCAAATGGATATGAAATTTGGCCAATAGTAACAAATGGCATAGATAATGCAGATTATTCATCTAAGGATACATCTGATCTTATGAATAGTGAAACTTCAAGGGAAAAATTTATTAAGAATATGTTAAAAATAGCTCAAGATAATAAGCTAGACGGAATAAATATAGACTTTGAAGCAATGAAAACTGATGATAAGAAACTATATACACAGTTTATACGTGAACTTTGTCCTATCTTTAGAAAATACGGAATTAAAGTTTCTGTAGATATGTATTTTGTAGCATATATGGAAAGAGGAGAGATTGGAAAGGCTGCTGACTACATTATACTTATGGGATATGATCAAAGAGGGAATTGGTCATCTGAGGAGGGGTCAATTTCTGAAATTTCATGGGTTGAGAAAAATGTAACATCTCTAATTGAAGATTCTAAGATTAATCCTTCAAAAATTATTTTAGGGGTGCCATTTTATACTAGATTGTGGATAAGAAATAATGCTAACAATACTCTAACAACTAAAGTATATTCTATGAAAAATTGTGATGAATTTATAAAGAGTAATTCACTTACAAAAAAAATGGATGAAGCAAGTGGCCAAAATTATGTTGAATGTACAAAAGGAAATACAGACTATAAACTATGGATAGAAGATGGTGACTCTATAAAAAATAGAGTTAATATAATTAACAAATTTAAATTGGCTGGAATATCTGGATGGCAAAAAGGTTTAGAAACAGAGGATATATGGAGTGTAATTAATTCAAATATTGAAAAATAGGAGCAAAAAATGTTAATTGAACCAAATGAAATTAATAAAATTTTAAGCCTAGCTTCAACTCAACAGATAAATAGAGGTAAAAAATATTATGAGCAAGATAGAGTTAAAATTTTAAATGTTAATATTAATAACGATAAAAATTTTAAAATAAATACAGCAATAAAAGATGTGGATAGTGTTAATTATTTTGTCAGTGTTGAAAAAGAAAAAAATAATATTGTCTCAAAATGTGATTGCAAAGAGTTTACCAAAAATGGGGCTCTTTGCTCTCATATTATTAGTACACTTTTTGATATTTATATAGATTATGAAAATTATTTAAATTTTAAACCTGAAGAGAATTTAACTTATAATAATATGTCTTTGGGATTAAAGTCAAATAATGATTTTATAAAAAAATATATTCCATTGGAGATAAATAAAAAAAGCACAATTTCTTCGATAAAAAATATATTGAATGACTATAGTTATGATGTTGTAACAGTATATAAATTACTTCAATATGTATTTAGTGAATTTAGTAGTGTAGAATGTATGCAATTTGCCAAGAAACTATTAAATCCTAAAAATATGAAGATAAATGTATTTGAAGATAATGTAAAAAATCCTGAAGTTATTATTGAAGTAATTAAAAAAAGCGAGTGTATATCAATAAAATCAAATATTTTAGAAAAAGAGTTTTTTATATATAACAATAGTATGTACTATATAGAAGATGGTAGTATTTATAAATGTACGAAAAAATTTTTATATTCAATGTTACCATATATTATAAGCTTAAACAATATACACAGTAATACTTTTAATATAAAGGAAAGTGATATTGAAGGCTTTTATGATAATATGTTTATAAATATAAAAGAATTTATTACGCTTGAGGATAGAGATAAAATACTTTTAGAATATAATAGTTACGAGTTAAAAGGGAAAATTTATCTGGATTTAAATGATAAAGGAAATATAGTTTCTAATATTAAAGTAGAATATAAAGGAAAAGAAGCGAATATATTCGATAATCTAAAAAATAACGAAGATAAGACTATCTCTTATTATTTTATTATAATTCAAATAATCAAGGATATTGGATTTAGCATAGATTATGAAAAAAAGGAAATTTCAATTAAAAATGAAGATAGAAAGTATGAATTTATAAAAAATGGTATTAATAGATTAATATATGAATATGACCTTGAAGTTATGGCTACTGATAGATTTAAAAAGAGGAAGATTACGACTCTAAAGGGAATGAATATAAATATTGGAATTAGCAATGATTTAGTTGAGGTAGACTTGTCGAATATAGGAATTTCAACATATGAAATATATGATATGTTAAAAGCTTATAGACAAAAAAAGAAATACTTTAAATTAAAGCAAGGAGATTATATAGATTTAAATGAAGAAAATCTTAAGTCTTTTTTCAAAATTTCAAATGAAGTTTTAAATGGGAGTCTTTCAGATGATTCTACAAAAATATTTATTCCAAAATATAAAGTATTATATCTTGAAAATTTATTAAAAAAAGACCCAAATATTAAGATAAATAGAACTGAAGAGTATAAAAAAATAATTGATGAAATAAACAACATTAATAAAAATAAATATGAACTACCAAGTAATCTCAATGCTAAAATGAGGGAATACCAAATTCAAGGGTACAATTGGATAATGTCACTTAAAAAATATGGATTTGGAGGTGTTCTTGCAGATGATATGGGACTTGGTAAAACGTTGCAAGTTATAAGTGTCTTATTAGAAGAAAAAAATAACAATAATGGAATATCTATTGTGGTATGTCCAAGTTCACTTTATTTAAACTGGAAAAAAGAAATTGAAAAATTTGCAGACCAACTCAAAACTTTAGTTGTGTTTGGAAACTATAAGCAAAGAGTAGAACTTATAAAAACAATAGATAAATATGATCTTGTAATAACGTCATATGATATGCTAAAAAGAGATATAGAGATGTATCTTGGTATTAATTTTAATTATATTATAGCAGATGAGGCTCAATATATTAAAAATAATAATACGCAAAATGCAAAAGCTATAAAGAAGATTAAAGCAAAAAATAAGCTTGCTCTCACAGGAACTCCAATAGAAAATTCTTTATCTGAATTATGGTCAATATTTGATTTTGTATTGCCAGGATATTTGTATAATTATTCTAAGTTTAGAGAAGTATATGAAAAACCTATATTAAAAGAAGAAAATAAAGAAAAAATGGAACTTCTTTCTAATATAATTTCACCGTT
>OLPF01000176.1_pt1 | contig 76296 bp, 90 predicted proteins | sample 1673121 | NCBI WGS metagenome assembly OLPF01 (sample SAMEA3136756, study PRJEB25190) | human gut metagenome
GGAAGTTAAGTCTGTGGAGAATAGAGGGTACTCTATCTAAGAAGCAGAAAGCCCAAGAGGTAACGACTGGGAGATGAAAATTTATTTTCATTTTGTTCTGTCTATCCAAAATCATACAAAATTCTTTCTTTTCATAAGATAAGATATAGGTGATTTCATGAGATTAGTTAGACATCGTTTCCTGTATGTTTGGTATCTTGTTTTACTGTTTGTATTTTCTTCTTTTTTTCACGGTGGGAATCGCTTGTTATCTTACTGTGTTCTTTATCATTATGAAGGAATGAACGGTGTCCAGATTTGTTACCACCATGCGAATGTTGGAGACGTCATCGATAGTTTCGAAGATAGGAGTCGTATCGGTTACCTTTATAATGGAACGTCAGAGATTCCATTTTCTTTGCAGCAGAGTGGAGAAACACTTCATGTTTACTATCTTCGATTTTGGAATTCCTAGTATAAATTTGTTCGAAATTTCTTTTCATTATGGGATAACTATGATACAATAATAGTACTAATAATATAATTGGAGGCTTCATATGGCATTAGATAAATTAAAAGGATTTTTTGGAATGAGCGAAGGTGCTGAATCAATGGGTAGTCAAGAAGGGGATAATGCATATTATACTGCTCCTCGGGAATCTACTTCCGAAGAAGGTGGCACACCAGGTGGAAGTAAGATGATGTTGTTAGAACCACGGGCATATTCAGAGTCACAGCAGATTGCAGACTATTTAAAACAGAGAAATGCAGTAGTTGTCAATTTGAAACGAGTTACGCCAGAACAAGCAAAACGTATTGTCGATTTCTTGAGTGGTACGTTATATGCAATCGGTGGAGACTTACAAAAATTAGGCGGCGGTATTTTCTTATGTACGCCAAATAACGTCAATGTAGAAGGAAAAATTTCAGATGGTGAAAAGTCTTCTACTAGAACTGCGGCAAAGAAAGAGAAGGATGCAGATGAAGAAGAGTTCAATTGGTAGCTCTTTTTTCTTTGAAGGATTTATGAAAAAGTGGATATGGATTGTTGTTCTTATTTTGATAGTTATCTTATTACTGCTGCTCGTCTGGTATTTTGGGTTTCGAAACCGAGTTTTAGTTTTACCAAAGCAAGATACTGTTTTGGAAATTTATGAGCCCATCGATTTAAAAGATGTGATTTCTTTAGAAGAAGGAACTGTTATTTCAAAAGAGTATACTCCTACTTCTTTAGGCGATGTTACGGTTTCTTTTCAGTATCAAACCGAGTCGAATCGGAAGCGAAATGGAGAAGTTACATTCTCTGTTGTGGACACGGGTGCTCCTTATGTTCATCTGAGTAATTCCTATAGCATCTCGGTTGGTAGTGACGATTTTGTTTCCGATATTTTATGTGCTGATAATTACGATGCGAATCCTTCTTGTATCGTGGAAGGGGAGTACGATTTAAATACAGTTGGAACGTATCCACTTACTTTTGTAGCGACGGATTCTTCTTCTAATGTCACAGAGAAAGATTTTACGTTACGTGTTTATCAACCATCTTCTGGTGGTGGATCATCGACGACTCCTAAGGGAACTTCTTTAGAAGAAGTCGTGAGTTTAGCAGAGGAGAAAGATATGTCATTTGGAATCGATGTTTCCAAGTGGCAAGAAGATATCGATTGGGAAGCGGTAAAAGAGTCTGGTGTTTCTTTCGTCATGATTCGAATTGGTAGTCAAAAAGGAATCGGTGGCGAGTACGTCTTAGACCCTTACTTTGAACAAAACTACGAGGGAGCCACTTCCGTGGATCTTCCGGTCGGTGTTTATTTCTATTCTTATGGTAAAGATGTAGAAGATGCCAAGAACCAAGCCCAATGGATTATCGATACGTTAGATGGCAGAAAACTAGATTTACCAGTCGCTTTCGATTGGGAATGTTTTTCTTACTTCAATCAGTTCGATCTTAGTTTATATGGCTTGAACGAAGTTGCCGAGTCTTTTTTTCAGACGATAGAAGATGCTGGATACGAGACGATGCTATACGGCAGTAAGAATTATTTAAACAATCTGTGGATCTATAACCAGAATGATATTTGGCTTGCTCACTATACGAAGAGTACTGACTACGATAAAGCATATCAATATTGGCAATTTACCAATCAAGGAAAAATTCCAGGGATTTCAGGATTTGTCGATATTAACTTTTCTCCTATTTCATAGTATGGTATGATTATGATAGGTGAGGCGTATGAAGAGTAAGAGAGCATTTTTGCTATTTTTCGGAATTGGTATTTTAATCCTTAGTATCGTAACTATTTGTTATATTCGTTTTTATGGACCGAGTGAAACGAAGACGTTTTCAGAACAAGGGCAAGAAGTGTCTCCATACTTAGCGGATGATTTGTATCGGCTTTTGTATGACGATAGAGATTACGGTTCTATTCTGGCTCCCTATTACCAGTATGATGAGGTTTTGCCGACAACGCTTACAAATCGGGATATCAATCGCTTGTTAATCGTACAACTATCGCGGATGTTAGGAGAGAATCCTTCTACGACAACGTATACAGAAGAGGAAATTGTACAATTGAAAAATCAGATTTTTGGAGTGGATACACCGTTTGAAATCGAGACTACAGATACTTTGACTTGCCAACAGTTTTATCGCAATGCTGCTGGACTTTACGAAGTAGAATGGGAATGTGGTATGGATATGACATCGCCAAGTTATTATCCAGAAATCGTAGAGGCAAGGCAAGTAGGGGATGTCATTACTTTAAAACAAGCCGTTCTATTTGCGGATTTAGATTCTTCTTTAGATGAAGGCTTTATCTTATCTCTTTACCAAGATTACGATAGAACTCGTTTACTAGGTCAAATTTCATATACTGATACAGACGATTATTTCAACCGCTTTTTAGATGTCGACGTTCGTTCTTATGAAAGTGCTTCTCAGTATCAATTTCTTTTTCAGAAGAATGAAGATGGTACCTATCGTTTTTTAAAATTTGAAAGAATTTCTTAAAATGAGTTGACAGAACTTGTGAATTTCCGTACAATGAATATGATGCTACTTGATACCTCGCTAAGTAGTGTCTAAAAGATGTCCGTTATGGGCATCTTTTTAGTTTTTCTAAAACTCAACTAACAGTTTGGTTACAAATCTATTTTTTTCCTTTATAATTTATTTAAGGAGTGACTATGATGAAAGAAAATACATTTAGTTCAAAAGAAGTTGGTCATTTTATTTATAAACGAAGAAAAGAACTTCATTACACACAGAAAGATTTAGCAGATATGCTTTATGTAACTGATCGGGCTGTTAGCAAGTGGGAACGTGGTATTAGTGTTCCAGATATTGCAACCTTACTGCAGTTAAGTCGTATCTTAAAAGTTGATGTTGATGTGATTTTAAATGGTGGAAATCATTCTACGGTTTCTAATTCTGCCATGGGATGGCAATATTATTTTGAAAAGTTGTTTCAAAAAAAAGAATGTGCTTTTTTGTTATTATTTCTTTATTTGGGAGTTACATTTTTTACTTATTTTGTCGTTCGTTATCATAGTGTGATGGATTTTAATCGTTATTTTTCTCTTTTGGGGCAACGTTTTAATTGGCTTCCTTTTCTCGATTTTTTTGACTATCTTTTGCATCCGACTAATTTCGTTTTACTCGGCTCCATTTTACAAAATATTATCATTAACGTGACGATTATGATTCCTATTTCTATTTTATGTTTATGGATTGATCGTAGCAAGCGGCACTATTTTATTTTCATAATTGAAATTGTTTTCTTTATGGAAATTATAAAGTGGTTTAGTTTGTTAGGTATTTTTGATGTGACAGATATTTTATTGCGATTGTTCACTTCATTTGTCATAATGAAGTTGGGTAATAGAAAGGAGAGAAAGAAATGAAAAAAATATGGTTTTTATGCGCTATGCTTGTTTGCTTCATTTTCCCTAATGGTGTCAGTGCCGTAGAGGTAGATGCATTCTTAAATCCGCAACCAGTCTACCAATATGAAAATCCTGCCGATGAATTGTTTCCAAAGCAAACAAGAGGTTTGTCTCTTCCACAGACATTTTGGAATATTGCTAGCAGTGGTGCCTATACTGCAAACTTAGTTGAAGTTGGTTGGCAAGAACTGTATACCAATTATTACTTTCAATCATCAACTGATGGAGTCTTGTTTTTGGATTATTCGATTCGTTCCGTTGAATCTGGATATTCTCCTAAGATGATGATTCGTTTGTACCGAGTTAATGGAAGCGTTGTATCTACTTATACGACAGGTAATAGTCCTAGTGCTGCTTGTATTCGTATTACTGGATTAAACTATTCTAATTTATATTATTTTTCATTCCAAGCAGTACGAACTGGATTATCTTACAAGAGTGTAACTGGAACAGCTAAAGTTTATTATTAATGATAACTGGTTTTTTGTATATTGATTTTTAAAATAAAGTATGCTATATTAAATGAGAATTCTTAAAAAACAAGTGCGAAAGACGGATAACTTTTTTTCTTTTTAGAGAGTCTAGGGTAGGTGCAAGCTAGATAAAGAAATGGTTATCGGATCACTTTCAAGTGTGTTTTATGGATAAGATAAAACCGGGTCGTTCCCGTTACCAATAAGATGAGTATAATAAAGGTGGTACCACGGAAATTTCGTCCTTTGCAAATATGCAAGGGACTTTTTTAATGACTTGGAGAAGGAGGATATATGAAATTTAAAGAACTTGATAAAAGACCAGTAGAAGAGGTAGAACAATTTATTTTGGACTCTTGGGGCGGTATCATGGGAATTATGAATCGTCAAAATGAAGAAAGACGTGATGCGAAGCCATTCGTGTTTTATGATGGACCAGCATTTGCTAATGGATTTCCAGGACTTCATCACATGGTTGCAAAAAATCTAAAAGATGCGATTTGTAAATATCACGTTATGAAGGGTGAGAAAGTTATTCGTAAAGTCGGTTGGGATACGCATGGTCTTCCAGTAGAAAACCATGTAGAGAAGAAGTTGGGGATTTCTTCTAAGAAAGAAATCGAAGAATTGGGTGTTGCCAAATTCAACGAGGAATGCCGTAAAAGTGTTCGTGAAAACGAAGCAGCATTTACCAATTTGACTTCTCTAATGGGACAGTTTATCGATGTCGATCATCCGTATTTAACTTATAAAAATGAATACATTGAAACAGAGTGGTGGATTTTAAAGAAATTTTATGAAGCAGGCTTGTTCTATGAAGGAACGAGAGTCGTTCCATACTGTCCACATTGTGGTACGGGACTTGCTACTCATGAAGTTGCACAAGACTATCAAAGTGATGATACCGATACAGTTTACGTTCCATTTAAAATTAAGGGGCAAGACGTCTATTTCTTAGTATGGACGACGACACCTTGGACGTTACTAGCAAACGTTGCTCTTTGTGTCAACCCAAATGAAGAATACGTAAAAGTAGAATCTAAGGGAAATCAATTCATTTTAGCAAAAGCACTTGTTTCTACTGTCATCGGAGACGATGTTACTGTTTTAGAAACTTACAAAGGAAAAGATTTAGAGTACATCGAATACGAACAGTTGATTCCATCTTTACAAGTAGAAGGAAAAGCATTCTACGTTACGTGTGATACGTACGTTACGATGGAAGATGGTACGGGTATCGTTCATATGGCTCCTGCTTTCGGTGCTGACGATGCGAATGTGTGTGAGCGATACGGTATTTCAGGATTAAACCCAGTTGGAAAAGATGGCTGCTATACCGAAGGACCTTGGAAAGGAACTTTCGTGTTCGATGCTAATTTAGATATCATCAAGTACTTAAAAGAAAATGGCAAGTTATTTAAGAAACAGAGAATTAAACACGATTATCCACATTGTTGGAGATGTCATACACCTTTGATTTACTACTCTATGCCAAGTTATTATATTAAGGTTAGTGCCTTTAAAGATAAGTTAGTGAAAGCCAACAGTAAAGTTCATTGGTATCCGTCTTACGTTGGTGAAAAGAGATTTGCTAACTGGTTAGAAAATGCTAAAGATTGGAACGTTTCTAGAAGTCGTTATTGGGGTTCGCCAATTCCATATTGGACTTGCTCTTGTGGTCATGCTGAGATGATCGGTTCTATCGAAGAGTTGAAGAGTCGTGCCATCGAGAAAGTTTCAGATGACTTAGATTTACACAAACCATACATTGACGAGATCCATTTGAAATGTCCAAAATGTGGCAAAGAAATGACTCGTATTCCAGATGTCTTAGATTGCTGGTTCGATTCTGGTTCAATGCCTTTTGCTCAGTATCATTATCCATTTGAAAATCAAAAGTTATGGAAAGAACAATTCCCAGCCGATTTCATCTGTGAAGGAATCGATCAAACGCGTGGTTGGTTCTATACACTTTTGGTTATCTCTACGTTCTTAGAAGGAAAAGCACCGTTTAAAAACGTTTTGGTTAACGACTTACTATTAGATGCCGAAGGTAAGAAGATGAGTAAGAGTCGTGGTAATATTGTAGAACCGTTTGCAACAATCAAAGAATATGGTGCCGATACCGTTCGTTTCTATTTACCATATGTGTCTCCTGTTTGGACGCCATTAAAATTCGATATGGATGGTTTGAAAGAAGTTTACTCTAAATTCTTTAATCCATTAAAAAACACATACAATTTCTTTGTAACGTATGCAAATATCGATGATATCGACATTACGTCATTTAAGGTTCCGGCAAGTAAACGAGAAGAAATCGATCGTTGGCTACTTTCTAAATACAATGGTCTTGTTAAGAAGGTTACGGAAGCATTCGACGAATATGACTTAAACAAAGTCGTTCGTGCATTATCTTTGTTTGTATCAGAGGATTTATCAAACTGGTACATCAGACGAAACAGAGATCGTTTCTGGGGTAGTGAATTGACGTTATCTAAGAAGAGCGTTTATTTGACGACTTACGAAGTATTAGTAGGACTTTCTAAGTTGATGGCGCCAATCGTTCCATTCTTATCAGAAGAGTTGTATCGCAACTTGACTGGAGAAGAATCTGTTCATTTAGCAGACTATCCAGTTTGTAAGAAGTCTTTGATCGATGAAACGATCGAAGAGAAGATGGATTTGGTCCGTGACTTAATCTCTTTAGGTAGAAATGCAAGAGAAGAAGTTCGTATCAAAGTTCGTCAACCACTTAGCCAAGTAATTATCGATGGTAAATACGAAAGTGTCGTAGGGGATTTAACGAATTTGATTCAAGAAGAGTTGAACGTCAAAGAGGTTTTATTTGCCAACGACTTATCCACATACATGGAATTTGAAATCAAACCGAACTTTAAAGTTTGTGGTAAGATTTTTGGCTCTAACATGAAAGCATTCCAAGAAGAACTTGCAAAATTAAATAATGAGCAAGTAACGTCTCTTGCAAATGGTGCAACGGTTTCCTTAACGGTTGCAGGAACCTCATACGACGTCGATGCCACAATGGTAGATGTACGCATCCATGCCAAGGAAGGATTCGATGCCGCTCATTCCGGTAATTTATTCGTCATTTTGAATACCACTTTGACGAAGGATTTATTAGATGAGGGAATCGTTCGTGAATTAATCAGTAAAGTTCAGCAACTAAGAAAGAGTAAAGATTTCGAAGTAGCAGATCGCATTACATTGTATTATCGCGGAGATGAAGAATTCACTTCTATCGTAACCCGTTATCAAGAGATGATTCAAAGTGAAACGTTAGCAACAGAAATCATTGCCAAAGAGGATTTAAGTGAAGAGTATGACTTAAATGGTAAAAAAGTATTCTTAGATGCCGTTAGAAGATAGAAAAGATATCCCGTTGTTGGGTATCTTTTTTGTTTTCATAATTTCCCACAATTCTTTTATATTTTTGCGTGTATTTTTTCTTATACTGGTATCATGAAAGGCGGTGATAAGACTATAAAAAAGAAAACCACTTAGATTCACAACACTCGCGGTTTTCATAAAGAAACAAAGCAACAACTCTCGTTTTTATAATGAAAACGTGCTATACTACTCGTAGGTGATGAAATATGTATCATATTTGTTTGGTTGAAGATGAAACGGATTTAGCCAATTTGATTCAAATGTATTTAGAAAAATCTGGTTATCAAGTAACCGTTTTTGATAAAGGAAGCGATGCCATTCACTATATTGGTAATCCGGTAAATCTTTGGATATTAGATATCATGTTAAAAGATGATTTAAGTGGATACGATATTATCAAAGCGATACGGGCGACAGATTCCAAAGTTCCAGTTATTTTTACTTCTGCTAGAGATCAAGACTTGGATAAGATTATTGGATTGGAATTGGGAAGTGATGATTATATCACCAAGCCTTATTCCCCAAAAGAATTGGTACTTCGAGTCAACAATATCATCAAGAGGGTTTATCAGCCAGCAGAGCAAGATACGATTCGATATGCCAATTATGAAGTAGATACTGTGAAACGAATTGTAACGTCCGGTGATAAAGAAATCAAACTTACAACTTTAGAATTCGATTTATTGTTGCTATTTTTAAATAACTTAGGAAAAAGTTTCTCACGTGATGATATTTTAGCAGCAGTTTGGGGCGATGACTATTTCGGTAGTGATCGTGCCGTCGATGATTTGGTTAGACGTCTTCGCAAGAAGATGCCAAAACTGAACATTAATACCATTTACGGATTCGGGTATCGTTGCGCATGAATTACATCAAGAGTAAACTAAGCCGACAACTATTATGTTTGATTGTAGTCATCTTTGGACTTGTTTTTATCTCACTTGGTATCATTTTGCCACAACTACTTTTACCAGTTTATGAAGAAAACTTATATAATTATTTAAAAGAACCATTGAGTTTGGTGGGCGAAGATATCAACGATAACCAAAACCCAAATATCGATACAGAAATTGCCTATGTATATATTTATCAAGATAACGTCGTGACCTCAGAAAACCTAACCTCAATTTTACCAGTTTCTTCGGTCGACGAAGTCATTCCCAAAATGACCAACGAGTATGGCAGTTTTGTTTACAAATTACAAAAATATTACTACTATCAAGAAAACTCAAACGATATTACGAAAATTGCTCTCACAAACGATCGTTATATCAATAAAACAAAAGCGGATGTCTTATATTCGGTTCTCCCTATAACCCTGATCACTTTTATCATCATCTCGTTTATGTTGATCATATGGAGTCATATTATCGTTCGAAGAATTGAAAAATTGAAGGAAAAAATCGATCACATCGACGATGATAGTTTTAACCATCATGTTGATGAAAATCAAACGGATGATGAAATTAAAACGTTAGATTATGCAATCGAAGACATGCGCAATTCCCTTAAACATCAAGAAGAGTTACGTAATCAAATGTATCAAAATATATCACATGATTTTAAAACACCTCTCACCGTAATAAAATCATATATCGAAGCTGTATCTGATGGCGTCGAAAGTGCACCTCAAGCTTTGGATGTCATTCAGGAGCAAACCAATAAGTTAGAACAAAAAGTTCACTCCCTATTATACTTAAATAAACTCGATTACTTAAAATCTTATAATAATGTTAAAATGGTACCGGTCGATATCAACCGTTTGGTAAAAGAATCGACTGAAAAATTCAAATTTTCTCGCAAGGATGTCAAATTCTCTCTTTCCTTGGACGAGAAGGCCTCATTTATTGGTACCGATGACTTATGGGAAACAATCATTGATAACATGCTTGGTAATTTCATTCGGTATGCCAAGACAGAAATTAAAATTACAACGAAGAAAAAAGAAATCATTTTTTATAATGACGGTCCAAATATCGAAGAAGATTTAAAAGAAGGAATCTTCATTCCATTCCGAAAGGGAATGAAAGGAGAGTTTGGACTTGGTCTATCGATTATCAAAAAAACTGTCGATTTGATGGGATATACGATTGAAATCCGAAATTTAAAAAAAGGTGTGTCATTCATTATTAAAGGAACGAAATAAAGTCGTTCCTTTTTGTTGCCATTTGGTAGCGGTAGTGGTATAATGTACAAACACACTTTAAAGAGAGGAGAAAACATGAATCATACAGATATTAGTAGTACAGCAGTTTTAAAGGAGTTTATCAACTGTCCAACTTTGGATAGTTGTTTCAAAGAATATTGGAGAGTGCGGAAAGAACATCCAGAATTGGAAGCAGTGATCGACGCTACTTTCGTTGGAATTATTTCGAAGTATGTTGGTCAGGATGATATAGCGCTTTCTATCAATCCGAGTTTTCCGTTTGAGAGTGGAAAACAAAGACAAGCATATTATAAGATGAAAGAGTTTTATTATCGTTTGTCATCACAAGATATTATGAATCGTTTGAAACCGATTCAAGAAGAGTGCTTAAATTATCAAACTCAAGAAATGAAATTGATAGAGAAACAGAAAGAATTAAAAAAAGAGCAGCATGATATGAAAGAAGAGTATCGTTTGAAACGGTTTCCAAAATTATGGCAAGGAGTAGTCAAACAGTATTATCGTTTGATGGATTTTAATAGGGGCATTTCACTTGGTGTTAGTGCTGCTACGGTTGGTGTCGGTGCAGTTTGTTTGTCACTTTTTCCGGCAACAACTAGTTTAGCAATCGCAGCGTTGTTTGGAGTGACAGGTCTTCATGAAATGGTGACTTCGAAGGATGGTGGATTTATTACGGATCGACGTCGTCTATTGAATACTCAGATGGACAATTTAAGAATGAGATTGGAGAAGAATCGTTATCGTTTGCAAAACTGTAGAGAACGTATTTTGACAGATCGGAACCAAATCGAGTGTGCGATGTTACAGATGGAAAATATTCAAAGCAATGCCGATACTTGTCATATCCTTCAGAAGAAGGATTCTAAACCGGAAGATAGTAATACTTTTGAAGTTACCCCGACAATGCTTTCTGAAAAAGATCATCCAAAGCAGAGAACTCTTCATCTTAATCGAAGACTATCGCATACTTCTAAATAGCGGGGAAGAACGAAAAATAATCGTTCTTTTTTATTTGATTTGCTTATTTTAGACAGTTGTGATATAATAAGGCCTGTTTTAAGGGGCTGGTATGATGAGTCGTTATCAAGAATATTATCAACAATTTGTTCAGGAATTTTTAGCTTGTCCGAATCATGAGAAAAGAAAAGAATTGCATCGTGAACTTTCTAAAAAATATCATCCCGATTCTAATTCTGGAGTGGATGAGGACATTTTCAAAGCCGCTAGCAATGCTTTTCGCGATATAGAGAAAGGAACGATAAAATCTTCTGCTTCCTCTAGACGAACAGAACATTCGAACTATGATTCGTCACAGACTACTGAAGAAGGATATCATCAGCATTTTGAAACAGAGGCAGAAGTAGATGCGGCAATTCACTATTTTGAACAAAAAAAGGTTGAGTGTCAAAATGCATTTTTATATTATCAATCTTTGGTTTTGAGATACGAAGAAGAAATTTTGCGGTTGCAACAACAACTCGACTTATTGTACCAAGAGTTACAACAATATCAAACTGCACTTTTTGACTTAAACCAAAAATTAGAACGATCATTTGTGCCATCGATTTTGTTACCTATTTACGATGTTTATCAATACGGTAAAAAACATCATCCTAAGTTAACTCAGTGGACTTCTTTTGCCGTTATGGCGTGCATCGGTTTGGGTACACTTGCTAATCCTGTGTCTATGTTGGTAGGTACTTGCTGGTATGGTATCGCTGGCCTTGCTTTAGAAGGGATGTTAGGACTTTCTCATCAATCGGTATGGCATCGATATCGAACAGCACGGGAAAATTTAACTAGAACCAAGTATCAGTTCTTATCGATTGGTGAACGTAGCAATCTTGTTTCTTATCAAATTGCATCCTATCAAAAGCATCGTAGATTTGTAAAATTTCAAAAAGAACAAGCATCTAATTTGATGCAATCATGCAATCAAAACCTTGCGTTTTGGAAGCAGAAAAAACAAAGTTTTCATACTTCTGGCAATCAGAAAAGAGAAGAGGCGAAAGAGGAGCAAAATGCTTCCCAGCATTCTTCCTCAGAACCTAAAACTTATCAAAAGAAGAGAAATGAGAGAGGAGATAAATAAGTATGGAGTTTACTGTAATTTTATTTGATTTGATTTTAGCAGTTCCGTTATTTTTTCTATTAAATTGGTTTGAACAAAAAAAGAATGGAACGTCTTTCGAAATCAATTTAGCTCATATTGGCTGTTCTTTAATTTATTTGGTTCTCGTTACTGGTATGTTAGAACTTTTAGGACTTTCTTATTTTACCCAAAATATTTTCTTGGTTGTCTTTTTTGAAGCAATCTATCGATTCATTTATTTGCATTATGTTTGGGAGAGAGAATCTTTTGTTAATCGCAAAGCGTATCTTATGATTTTTGCCATTACAATTCTTGTGGCATATTTATTAGATGTTTCTTTCCTTTCTAAAGTAGAAACGGTATTTCCAGATGCAAATGAAATGAAAACGGTCGTTTGGTTACTGATTATTCTGTTCTTGTATCTTTTATTCAAGGACCAAGTTCGTTTGGATTTTATGAAAGAATCGACGACTACGTTTGCCAAAAAGAAAGAGTATGTCGTGACTAGTTATGCAAAATTAAAAATGAAATATCATGATGAGGTAATAAAGTTTAAAAATAAACAGTTAGTTCCTCTTTTCTATGCGATGATGGTGTATGAAAATTATCAACATCCACCGGTCGTACGTTATGTTAGGGAACGATTCTTTGGTAGAAAGCAAAGTACTTACGGAGTGATGCAAATTCCTTCTTCTATACCGCTTACAGATTTGCAAAGTATAGAGAAATCGATGGAAAAGATTGAACAGATTATGAAGAAGAGCAAGATGACAAAAAGTAACTTCGACGCTGCTAAAATCTTGAAAGAATATTATCAAAATGATGAAATCGTTACAAATATTACTGCAATTTATCAGGATATCTTATCTTTTGAGGAATCGTAATTGGTGTAAGGAGTTATGGAGATGAAAACCGTTTTAAAAGATATCAAGAGAACTGTTGATAATCTTATTATTACAGAAAAAGAATACAATGAATATATTTCTACACTTCATTTAGATTCACCGCAACCGTTTGATGGTATTTCATCTGATGAGGAGAAAAAAGAAAAGTTAATTTATTACCGTTCTTTGTTAGAACAGTATAAAAAGACTATGCATACCTTGAAAACACAAAGAAAAAATTTAGATAATCAGTTAGAAGAACATGAAAAATACAAGGTGCAATTGCAACAGGATTATGAAAGTACATTTCAAAAGTATAAAGAAAGTTCTGATAAGGCAGTTGATACAATCCTTCCTCATTTTATGAGACCGTTTGGAAGATGGGCTAAAAAATTATTTCGAAATCATCCGAAGGTGGGTAGACCAGTTTATTTTGGAGTAGTATTTGGTTCTCTTGCTGTTATTATGACTGTTCCGGTTCTTAGAGGTTTATATTCGATAGCGTTTTTTACAGGAATCTTTTCTGAAATCTTTTATGCTATGAAAGGGGAATTCTTTTTAAAAGAGTTTACTGAGTATAAAAATCAAGCCCACACATTAGAGAAACGTTTAGAGAAAATATTTAATGAAGCGGAACAGTTGGTATCCGTTAACGCTCTTGCTTCTAAGAATATACTACTAAATGAATTTGGAATGGGACTTGCAAAAAGTAATATGAATCGGTGTCAAGAATCGATTCAATACTTGTTGGAATCAGATTCAATCTTAGATGATAAGATGAAAGAAAAATCAGAACAGGTGACTGATACTTCGACTAGAGACGATACAAAAGAAGTCTCACATGAATCTTCTCATCCTAAAGTGTTGCAAAAGAGTATTTCAAAACCAAAGCAAAGTGATAAGGAATCTACATAGATTCTTTTTTTTGTGCCATCCTAATACAGGTGATATTATGACTGTTTTAATTACAGGTGCTGCTTCTGGAATGGGATATGAAGTAGGAATGGCACTTTTAAAAGAAGGGTACGATGTTGTTCTTACAACACATCGGGAGGAAGAAGCAAAACGTCTTCAGGAAAAATGTAAGAGACTTCATCAAGTAAAAGTTATGAAACTCGATATTACATCTAAGAAAGATGTCAGTCAGTTGCTTTCTATGAAAATCGATATCATCATTTGTAATGCGGCTATCGGGATGGCAGGGAGTCTTCCGTTTTCTTCGATGAAAGATTTGGAACGCATTTTTGAAACGAACTTTTTTGCTACTGTGAAATTGATTAAATGTATGATATCGAAAATGCAAAAAGATGGTGGCGGTAAAATTATCGTGACGTCTTCCATGGTTGCTCATATGAGAGTTCCTTATCTATCTTTTTATGGTAGTAGCAAAGCTGCCCTTTCTTATTTATGTTGGACTCTTCGACAGGAACTTTTACTTACAGATAGTCCCGTTCAGATTACCATTGTGGAACCTGGTATTTTTAATACAGGTTTTAACGATTGGATGATCGATTATGCTGATTATCTTCCTAACGTTTCTTTTTTACAACTCGAGAAAAAGTTATTCCGTTTTTTTGGCAGAGATTCTTATCAGAGTATCGTTAAAAAGTATGCGAAGGCTTGTCGTGCTGTTAAGATGAAACGAGTTTATCGCGCTCCACTCAGTACGAGAATTCTGTTACATTTATATGCCTTGTTTTTTGAATAACTAGATAAAGTCTAGTTTTTTTGTTTGGCGTTTGCTATACTAGGATTAGTTGGTGAAGTGTATGAGAGAGCTTTTAAAGCACCATTCTTTTGTAATTGGATTATTTTTGTTTTCTTTTTTTCTGCGACTTTTGGTTGTTCTTTGTATTCATACGGATATTGTTTCTGACTTTGGACTGATGTACAAGGCAAGTTTAGAACTCGTTTCTGGAACTAGGGATTATCTAAATAACGTGTATTTTTTAACTTGGGCATATCAGATGGGACATGTCGTTTATCAAGCGTTGTTGTTATCGATGATTGAGAGCGTTACGTTTTTAAAGATTGTGAATGCTCTGGTGACATCCTTAATCGTCGTCTTTGTCTATCTGTTGGGACGAGAAGTAGGAGGAGAGAAAGGATCAAGAATTGCTAGTGTTTTGTATGCGATCTTTCCATTTTCACTGTTTTTAAACACCGTTCTTACGAATCAACATTTACCGATGCTTCTCATTTTGATTGCCATTTATTTGGGATTTCGTTTGAATGAGAAAAAGTTACAAATTCCACTTTGTATCGGGATTGGGTTATTATTATCTCTTTCTAACATTTTACGAACAGAGACGATTGTCATCATCGGCGCTATTGTGGTATTAGGAGGTTACTTAGTATTTCAAAAGGATTCGTTTCGGTTCATTGCCATTCGTCTTGGCATTTTGTTACTGACTTATTTTCTATCGTTTCAATTGGCTTCTTTTTGTCTAGTACAAACAGGAGTAAGCCCGAACGGTCTTCAAAATGGAAATCCGACTTGGAAATTTGTAGAGGGGTTTAATTACGATACCGATGGTATGTACAGTAAGGAGGATTCTAGTCTCTATGCAACAGATCCTGTTCTTTCTAAGCAAGTTTTAAAAGAGCGACTTCGTGAAGTAGAGAAGATGCCGTTATTGTTTCTTAAGAAAATATACATTCAGTGGTTTCGGTCTGATCTATCTTGGACTTTTAATACTGGTGAGTATCCGGTGTTATTTTCTATTTCTAATTTTATCAATCAAATGATGATTGTACTGTTTCATAGTTTAGCGCTTTCTAGTTTGCTTTTTCTAAAGAAAAAAAATTATTTGCAAATATTATTAACGATTACGATTGTATTTTATGTAGGCACTTATTTACTCATAGAAGTCATGCCACGGTATGCGTATTCTGTTCAAATACTAGAGGCCATCTTAGCCAGTGTGACGATTTCTAATTTATTCCCAAAAAAATTAAAGGACTAATCCTTTAATTTTTCATATGTGTCAGTAACTGGATGTACTTGACTTTCGTCAAAAGTGCACTTAAATGCATCTTGCTTGTATCTTGGAATTAGATGGATGTGAAAGTGTTTTACTTCTTGACCGTGGAAGTTGTTTTGGCAAATGGTAAGACCATCGACATGCAACTTTTCTTTTAGGAGAGGATAGATTTCTGTTTTGATAGTATCTATCATCTTTGTAAGCATCTCGTCTGGTGTATCAAATAAGTTTTCATAATGTGTTTTCGGTACTACCAAAACGTGTCCATCAGCATTTGGATTGGTATCTAAAAATGCTTTGACATCGTTATTTTCATATACTGTATAGGAAGGAATGTCTCCCTTTATAATTTTACAAAAAATACAATCGTTCATATTTAACCTTCTTTCTAGTTTTATTATACAATGTTTTGTTTTATCAGAAAAGAATTATTCAAATGAGTGAGAAATTTTTCTTGATGATGAGGTAGAAACAATAAAATTGACAAATGTGCAAAAATGCGATATAATTTGTGCGTTCAAAAAAGGGGGATATATTATGAGAATGGATTTAGATAAAACAGTAACGAAACAAGAGATAGAAGCTGCTGTTCGACGTATTTTATCGCAATGGAATAGATGTGAAAATAATTTTCAAAGGGAAGTTTTGTATCGTTCTTTAATGAATGTACATTACAGTGAACCGTTTGATTGGAGTCTTGTTGTACAACTAAATGTACTAGAAGCTGAATTTCAAAAAAACAACCAAGAACCTTTTGAAGTTGGACTTACAGAATCTCAAGAGCAAAATGGTTTTTCTACAGAACAGGATATTACTAAGAGATTATCGTATTTAGAGTCTCGTCGGGAAAGTCATCAGAATGATTATGATGATTTTATGAAACGTTATGAGAATCTCGATGCGATGCTTAGTCGTAAAGAAGAAGTAAAGCGACTTGACCGTGCAGTATTGGAAGATTTGGAAGATTATGCAGAGAAACATTTTTCTTATAATCGTATCGGACAGGCTATTCCAGTTCATATGTTATTAGCAGATCAAATCGAAAAATACATTGCTTTTGAGGATTCTTTTGAACGTCGAACGAATGAGTCTATAAAGTTTGTAGGTGAACAATTAGATCATTGCCGTGATGCTGTTAATTCCTTAGATGGATTTATCGATGATTTACATATTCAACAATTTTGCAAAAAGCATAAATAATTATATTTTTAACTATAAATGGTATTCATTTATAGTTTTTTATTTGTAGTCTCATTGCTTTTGTGGTAGAATAAATAATTGCTAAGAAGGTGGTTTGATTGAATTTAGAGGAGTTTTTAACTTTTACTTTGGAAGAGTGTCCTGTAGAAGAAAGAAGCGCTACTGGTTTATTGCTTGCTGCCACTGCAGTTTATAGTGTAATTACAGATGAGAAAGAAGATGTATTACAGTTTTCGATGCCTAAGATGAATTATTCGAAAGATATTTTAGATGATTTAGGTATTCGAATAGAGGAACAAGACGATGGTTTTTTGATAACGGCACCAAGAAATTTATTTCAGGTATCTAAAAAGGCATCTGTAAAAGTTGCTGTTAAAAAATAAGTTGTGATAATGAAAAGAGGAGAAGTAAATGGAAATTAATTTAAAAGATGCTAGTCAAGTAACCAAATCCATTGAAGGAAGAATTGAAGCGATTGGTTCCTATGAGAATGAACAACGACAAATTAAAATTGATTATAATGATGAATTGGCTAAAGCTTATGTCCAACTAGTTTCTGATATTGCTAATGAAATTCCACAGCGAAATCAAGTATTTGCATTTCAAGCTAGCAGTCAAGTAATTGGTAATTTTTATCGAAAAGAAGATCGAGAGGATAAGCGTTCCATTGCAATTTTAAATCAGCATGGATTAGGAATTTATTTGGAGTTCGACAAGGATAGAACATTAAATCAAAGTGAATTGTATGATGAAGAATATTTGAACCGTGTATTGGAAAAATTTCATATTTCCGTTCAAATATTAGAAGGAGAAGATATGGGAGATCGTAAGATTGCTGTGGTTACTTATTGTACTCCTTCTGAAGATATTAAGAGATTATTGAATCGGCCAACACAGATTAAATTGTAGGCGTTAGCATTTTATGAAATACTTTTAATTAGAAAAAAGCAATTATAATTGTATAAAAAATCAAAAAAGTTATTGCCAAATATTTTTAGATATGGTACTATTATATTGCTAACTTTTATGGCGAGATAGCTCAGCTGGCTAGAGCGTTCGGTTCATACCCGAAAGGTCGAGGGTTCGATCCCCCCTCTCGCTACCAATTTTGATTATTTTACTAGGTTTTAAGCCTAGTTTTTTTATTGGAAATATCTAAATGGGTATTCATCTTTTTTATTTTCAGAACAAATGATATAATTATCTAAACAACAAATAGTAATTTAGAGGTGTAAGATGGAATATAAAGAATATGGATCAAAGAATAATGATACTATAGTTTTATTACACGGTGGAGGTCTTTCTTGGTGGAATTATATAGATGAAATAGAATTGCTTGAAAATGAATTTCACATAGTTATTCCTATATTAGATGGACATTCGGGAAGTGATACAAATTTTACTTCTATTGAAAGCAATGCTCTAGAAATAATCAGCTTTATAAATGAAAATTATAATGGAAAAGTAAAACTAATTGGAGGATTATCATTAGGGGGACAAATTTTATTAGAAATATTATCTAAAAATCCTAATATATGTGAATATGCTATTATTGAAAGTGCTTTGGTAATTCCAATGAACTTTACCTATAGAATGATAGAGCCAATATTTAATTTATCATATTGTTTAATAAGTAAAAAGTGGTTTTCAAAGTTACAATTTAAAAGTTTGAAACTTAAAAACAGTTTGTTTGATCTATATTATGAAGATACTTGTAAAATTACAAAAGATAATTTAATTGCTTTTATGAAGTCAAATTCTAATTATGAAGCAAAAGATACTTTATCGCAGACTAAAGCAAAGGCTCTCGTATTAGTTGGAAGTAAAGAAAGACCTATTATGAAAAAATCAGCAACTAAAATTGTTAATTTAATACCAAATAGTGAACTTGAAGTATTGCAAGGATATTATCACGGAGATATAAGCATAAATCATGCAGATGATTATGTTGAAAGAGTAAAGAGATTAATCCGTTAAATTACATTTGATGACTAGTTAAATAAATAGTAATTTGAAAGTGAGAGTGTAATATGAAAATAGAAATTGGAAAAGAGTTTCCTAAATATTTTAAATCGTCTTATCCTGAAGAATTTGAGTTGTTTTCTCATTTTGAAACAACATCAGCCATACCACAAGTTTTATTTGCTATTACTACTTGGAAAGAAAATGGAAAACCTAATGTCTGTTTTCACTCTTGGAGTTGTTTTCATGGCGATAAAACAGCTTTCTTTGTAGTAATGGGTTGCTTATATCAAAAGACACATACTTATTCCAATATAAAAAGAGATAAATGTTTTGCTATTAATTTCTTGCCAATAAGTTATTATGATAAACTAGTCAACACTATTAAACATAATGACTATGAAGATGACGAATTTAAAGTCGGAGATTTTACATTAGAAAAAGGTAAAACAATAAATGCCCCTATTATTAAAGAAGCCTTTATGAATATAGAATGCACACTAAAAGATATACAAGATTTAAGTGGAGCTGGTATTACTTCAATGGTTATAGGACAAGTGGAACACATTTCTATTGATGAGGAGTATGCACAGGGATATGAAAAACGATATGGTAAAGATGGATTTATGCTACTCGTACCAGCATCACAAAACCTAAAAACTGGTGATTCTGGTCAGTCAGGTATTGCAATAGTAGATATAAAAAAATTAGATTAATAAAACAAATTACAATTTAGTGATTTGTTTAATAAATAGTAATTTGTAAGGAGGTATTGTATGTTAATTACAGGAATTTTAATTACAATAGTTGCATTTTTTATGATTTTAGTTCCTCAATTTTTTATGGGACTTAAAAGTCCTAGAATACCAGATAAATTATTAAAAAATCCTAAAATGAAAATTGTTCTTAGAATATGGGGCAGCATTTTTGTAATAGTAGGAATTTTATTAATTGTTTTCTCAATTATTTAATAGCAAATTACAATTTATGAAGTTGATAATAAATGAATAAAGAAATATTATTATCTAATATAGATAAAGTCCATACTACTGAAATGGGTATTGATAGGATTAAGAGAAATCTTAAATTAGATACTAATGATGTTGTTGAATATTGTAAAAATAAGATATTGGATAAAAACTGTGCTATTTAAAAAAAGGGAAAGAATTGGTATTGTGAAATTGGTAATATAAAAATAACTATTAACTCATATAGTTACACAATTATAACAGCACACATTTTTAACTAAATTACGATTTAATGATTTGTGAAATAAATGGTTATTTATCAGAATAGTATCATTCTTATTGGAATTTTCTTAACTAGGAAAATTTAAAGCTATTTACTAATGAGTTGGAGTAAAAATTATAGATAAATTGATTGATATAGAAAAGTGTTTTTTATGACATAATTATCTAAATGATAAATAGTAACTGAATAGAAAAAGTAGTATATGAATAATTGGGTGATTAAATAATGAAAATAAGTGATTTGAATCCAGAATATGACAAATTACAACAAGAATATGGTGCTAAAGAATTATCATCAATATATAATGGTGGGTGTACAAAGAATCCGGACATTTGCTTTGTGTTTATGAATCCGACTGGAAGAAATGTTGCTTCTGCCCCTAATTGGAAAGGTAGAAGATCTCCATGGATAGGGACTAAAAACATATGGAAATTATTTTATAGAATCGGATTATTAAATGAAAGAGTATACGAAGAAATTCAAAGAAAAAAACCACAAGAATGGGACGAAAAGTTTGCTGATTTAGTATATGATGATGTAGAACAGCATAAATATTTTATAACTAATCTTGGAAAGTGTACTCAAGTGGATGCAAGGGTATTACCAAATTTAGTTTACAGTCAATATCTTGATTTGTTGTGTAAGGAAATTGAAATAATTAATCCTAAGATAATTATAACTTTTGGAAATCAAGTTAGCTCTATTGTATTAAATAAAAATGTATCAGTATCACAATGTAGGAAACAAAGTTTTTCTAAGAAGATTGCAGGAAAAAATTATCGTATATATCCGGTTTATTATCCTATTGGAAATGGCACGATGAATATAGACAAAGCAATAGAAGATTTAAATTATATTATAAAAACGAATTTTAAAAGTTAAAAAGCTGTCGATTATTCTGGGAGATAATCCAAGAAATTGTGTAGACCGTCTTATAATTTATAAAGTAATTTAAGAGGGGAAAGTTATCATAATTTACTGTTGGAAAATTGTACTATCAGTATTCTAAAGGGTGTAAAAAGAAGCAAGTATGAATGAATTATATGAACTGTTCAAATAAAGCAAGGAGAGTTTTTATGAATTCTCTTTTTTGTTTTGAAAATAAATGATATAATTATTTCAACGAAAAATCATAATGGGTAAAGAGGAGAATAGGGTCATGAAGAAAAAGAAATCTAGAAAGAAAAAAACAAATCAAACAATTGGTATTTTAAAAGTTGTTTTTAGCGCAATTTTGGGGATTGTCACTGGACCATTGGAGCTTCTATGTGCAGGACTTATTATAAGGGGAAAAGACCTTCAGTTACTTTGGCTTATCGGAGCAATTTTCGTTTTTTCTATTTTGTATCTTCTCGTATTATTCTTTTTAAATAATTTCCTTCATAGAAAAGATGATGATGGCGATAAATGTTGGCTTATCATGCGAATATTGGCTCCTATCAGTATTTTTGCTACTTGGTTTCTAATTGCAAAGTATAATGGTGATGGAAATATAACTAGTATTATTTTCGCAATGTTATTTATGTTGCCTAATGTTCTTTTCTTTGTTCCAGCAGGAAGTGATTCTGCTTCTTCCAATAAAAAAATAAGAGCTACTACTTGGAATTTTGGTAAGTATAGTGAGACTACATACCGAGATGAAAAAGGTAATAAAATTGCAGAATCTACTTCTTTTGATTGGGGTCCTGTTAGAGATACTAAAATCAAGGACAAAGATGGGAATGAAACTAACATAGAGCATTGGAGGTTTTAATACTTGAAAGTTAATTGGTTTATTCTTTCGGTATAATTACTAGATAGAAATATCTAGTTTTTTTATTTCATTTTTTGCGTTATAATGAAAATGAAGTATAATCGTCCGAGGTAAAGTATGAAACAGATTCCATATCATGTAAATCAATTGCAAGACTTCGATACCGAGTGGTTACTACATCGAAAATGTAGTGAATGGTGGTATGCGACGTCTATTTTAAGGGATGAAGAAAATCATCTGTATTCTTGTCAATATACGTTTTTAAGAATGCGTTTGATGCCTTTTTTGAAACCTTTTATATTGATGACTGCAATTACAGATTTTCAAACGAAGAAACATTATTATACACAACAATTTACTTTGTCTCATCGTCATATTCAAATTGATTCTATGAAAGTAGTTTCACCAAAAGCACTTGCCAAAAAGGAAACAGATGGGATGTTGATTGAATGTACTGGAGATGATTTTTCTTATCGTTTACAGATGGATTATGGAAAAGGTCCTTTCTGGCATTGTAATCATGGTAAATTGTTTATGGGAATTCAATCGGAAAAAGAGACGACTTTTTATTATTCTTATCCAAATATGCCAACGACAGGAACCATTCTATTAGACGGAAAAGAGATTCCTGTTAAGGGTTCTACTTGGTTTGATAAACAGGGTGGAACATTTAATTTTTTAAATATTCATACTCATTGGGAATGGTTTTCGATGAGGTTTTATGATCAAGAAGAAATTATGTTATTTCATTTTCCACAACAAAATTATAGAGATGGAACGTATATTCGGAAAGATTGTACAAGTCAACGATTGAATCAGTATCGTATGGAACCAACTGGTTTTGTTGAAAAGAACGGGTATCGTTTTTCTTGTGGTTGGCAATTAGAAATGCCTGGTATTAAGGACGAACACTATAAAATTGTGCCAATTATCGATGGTCAACTTAATTTGGCTTATTTTGAACAATTGTGTTATATTTACGATAAAGATAGTCGCGAAGTAGGTATGTGTTTTGTTGAATTGTTACCAGGAGTTTACAATCGAAAAATCGATGGTAAATTATTACTTAAAAAAATTTAAATAGGAAGTGGTTGTTATGAAAAGATTATTTATCGTTACAGGGGCTAATGGGTTTTTAGGAAACAATATCATTCGGCAATTGGAACAAAATCCAGAAAATGAGATTCGAGCACTTGTTTTACCAAACGATAAGGTTCATTCTTTGGAAGGTTTACGTTGTCAAATTTATTATGGTGATGTTACGAAAAAGGAAACTTTACAGGAAATTTTTTCGAATCTAGAAGATAGGGAATTGTTTGTGATTCATTGTGCTGCTATCGTGTACATTAAGTCTAAATACAATCCGATGGTTTACGAAGTGAACGTGAATGGGACTAAGAATGTCATCGATTTGGTATTGGAGAGTAGTGCTAAGATGGTGTATGTCAGCAGTGTTCATGCTCTTCCTGAAAAGCCGAATCGGGAAGTGATTACAGAAATTACTGATTTTGATCCGGAGAAGGTAAAAGGAGAATATGCCAAAACGAAAGCAGAGACTGCCGCTTATGTTTTGAAAATGGTAAAAGAAAAGAATTTGAATGCTTGTATTGTTCATCCATCTGGAATTATTGGTCCTTACGATTTTGGTCGTAGTCATTTGACACAAATGATGATCGATTTTGCAAATGGTAGACTAAAAGCATGTGTCAATGGTGGATATGATTTTGTCGATGTTAGAGATGTTGCAGATGGTGTTATCCGTGCTTGTGATTTAGGAAGACCGGGTGAATGCTACATTCTTTCTAATCGTTATGTTCCGGTAAAAGAGTTATTGGATACGGTCAGTGAAGTTCGTCATACCAAAAAGATTCGGACCGTTTTACCGATGTGGTTAGCAAAATTAACAGCACCATTATCTGAAATTTACTATGCGATTTTGAAACAACCACCACTTTATACGAGATATTCTTTGTATACGTTAACTTCCAATTCGAATTTTTCTAATGAAAAAGCAAAACGAGAACTTGGATATCAAAATCGTGACTTTCATCAAACAATCGCTGATACAATCGCTTGGTTAGAGGAACATCATAGAATTCGTTCTTAAACAATTGCATAAATTTGGCAATTGTTTTTTTATGAAAATTGTTTATAAGAACAAATGTTCGTGGTATAATAATTTTGGTGATAGAAATGGAACGGTTGTATGCTTGTATCGATTTGAAGAGTTTTTATGCATCAGTTGAATGTATCGAAAGAGGATTTGATCCGTTGACTACAAATTTGGTTGTGGCTGATTCTTCTAGAACGGAGAAGACCATTTGTTTAGCGGTTTCTCCCTCTTTGAAACAATATGGGATTGGTGGTAGGGCAAGATTATTTGAAGTCGTTGCTAAAGTAAAAGAAATCAATCAGATTCGAAAGCGAAAAAATCATAACCGGTCATTTTGTGGTAGTTCTTATGATGACAATGTGCTAAAAAAGGATACCACTAAAAAATTAGATTTCATTATTGCGCCACCTAAGATGGCACATTATATGGATACTTCTGCTAAAGTTTATCGTACTTATTTAAAGTATTTAGCGCCGGAAGATATTTATGTTTATTCCATCGATGAAATTTTTTGTGAAATTACGCACTATTTAAAGTACAATCATTGTTCGGCTACAGAATTTCTTACTAAGATGATTTTAGATGTCTATCAGACGGTTGGCATTACGGCTACGGCAGGGATTGGTACAAATCTGTTTTTGGCGAAAGTGGCGATGGATGTTGTGGCAAAACATGTCGAAGCAAATGAAGCGGGAGTCCGTATCGCTTTTTTAGATGAGGCATCTTATCGGAAATTGATTTGGTCGCATCAACCGATTACAGATATTTGGAGAGTAGGGCGTGGGACTGCTAAGAGGCTTGCTCGTTATGGTCTATGCACGATGGGAGATGTTGCTAGATGTTCTATACACAATGAAGATTTATTGTATCGTTTGTTTGGTGTCAATGCCGAACTTTTAATTGACCATGCTTGGGGTTATGAACCGTGTACATTGGAGCAGATTCGTTCTTTTCAACCATCCTCTAAAAGCATTCATTCCGGTCAAGTTTTACAAGATCCATACGATTATCAGAAGACAAAATTAGTCGTTCGCGAAATGGCGGATGCCTTAGCACTCGAGTTGGTATCGAAAGGCGCGGTAACAGAGCAACTTACGTTGACGATTGGATACGATGTAGAAAATTTAACGAATCCTAAAATTTCTTATTCTGGTGAAGTTACATATGATGGATATGGTAGAAAAATTCCGAAGCATTCACACGGAACGATACATCTAGAAAGTGCGACTGCATCTTCTAAACGAATTATGGATGGATTCGTATCTTTGTATGATCAAATTGTCCAAAAAAGTTTATTGGTGCGGCGGATTTATCTGAATGCCGTTCAATTGGACGAGAGTTCCACCTCTTCCTCTCAGGAACATTATCAACAACTAAAATTATTTACTAGTGTCGAAGAGCAAGTGCGTGACTTTGAACAAAAGAGAAAGATGGAGAAGGAAGAACAGGATTTGCAGGCTACAGTTTTAAAGTTGAAGGGAAAGTACGGAAAAAATTCTATTTTAAAAGGAATGGATTTGGAAAGTGGTGCTACGACGATGATGCGAAATCGTCAGATTGGAGGACATCATGAATAGTTACGATGATATTATTAATTTGCCGAGACCAATTTCTAAAAGGCCACCGATATCGATGAATCAAAGAGCGGCACAGTTTGCTCCATTTTCAGCCTTGGTAGGTTATTCTGAAAAAATTGCTGATGTCTCTAAAGTTTTGGATTCCAAAATTGAACTAACAGAAGAAAGAATAGCAGAGATTAATCGTAAGATTCAGATGATTCAAGAAAAGTTGGATTCAAAACCAACCGTTACGATTACTCATTTTGTTTCTACTCGCGGTAAAGAGACGGGATTTTATCAAAGAAATTCTACTAAAGTTAAAAAAATCGATTCTTTTCAGCAACAACTACTTTTAGACGATAATACGTATGTTTCTTTTGCGGATATCATTGATATTACTGGGTCTTGTTTCGAGTAGTTGCCATACTAACTATATTTGCTTGTGGTTGATATGATATAATGGAGATACCGATTGGTTGGTGATGTTGATGAGTAAGAAAAAAGTTCGGTTTCTATTATTGATTGTTTTCCTTTTGATTGTGTTGGTACTCGGTTACTACGTTTTGTATACAATCAACTATATCCCGCATAAAAAGTATAGCAATGCTGATTTTGGAATCGAACCATACATTAGTAAGGTCGATATGGATCAAGATGGTTTAGATGATCAAAGTGATATTTTAGAGGGCGTTCGGGAATATATTGCGACGAAGCCGCATTATCAAAGTAAGTATTATGATGGCGGGTATCCCGATGATCGTAATGGTGTCTGTACGGATGTCGTTGCCTTTGGGCTACTTCATGCTGGCTATGATTTGAGGAACCTTGTGTATGAAGATGTTCAGGAAAACCGCGATGCATATAATATTGAAACAATCGACCGAAATATCGATTTCAGAAGAGTTCGAAATTTAAAGGTTTATTTTGCAAGAAATGCGATTTCTCTTACAAAAGATGTTTCCGATATTGCAGAGTGGCAAGGCGGAGATATTGTCGTGTTTGAAAATCATATCGGAATTGTATCCGATTATAGAAATCGTAACGGGGTTCCTTTTCTCATTCATAACGGCAGTAATTTTCAAAGATACTATGAAGAAGATGTCTTAGAAATTAGAGACGATATCGTCGGTCATTACCGGATGTCATAAACAAAGAATATCATGATTCGATATTCTTTGTTTGGTATTCTTATTTGATAATTGTATCAATTTCTTCTGGATTTTCTTTGTTATGGATAAATTTCTACCAATTAGAAAGATGAGAGAGCAAGATAAAGATTGTAAAGTGCCTACGAACTTGGTTCCTCGTTGTCCTAGATGTCATGAAGTGATGGAAGTTAATTTACGAAAAGATGATACATTTGTAGAGGATGCACATTGGCATATTCAAAACGAACGATACGAACAATTTTTAAATCGTTATCAAGACCGCAAACTCGTTTTAATGGAACTGGGTGTCGGTTGGAATACGCCGGGAATTATTCGAATTCCATTTGAAGAACTTACCAATCAGCATTCTTCTGTTACTTTGATTCGAGTCAATCAAGATAGTTTACAATCTTTGTATCCGTTATCTAAACGATTGATTGCGACTTTCGAAGATTGTTGTGAGTTTATTCGAAAATTAATTTAATTTTGCTTGGTAAACTGTTGGTTTCCAAAAAGAAACTAATAGAATATCACTGGTTTCCTTCTTTTGTGTTATGATGATATCAGGAGGACGAATATGGAAGAAAAAAAGTTTTGTGATGTGATTGTTGAATTACGAAAAAAGAATGGATTTACTCAACAGGAACTTGCTAGCAAGTTGAATATTACCGATAAAGCAGTTAGTAAATGGGAGAGGGGATTGTCTTATCCAGATATCACTTCCATTTCTACTTTAGCAAAAGTATTGGGTGTCGATTCTTCTTATTTGATTGATTTATGTAAAAAAGAGGGAAGTGAAAATCCGTATCAAAAAGAGGACGTTTCTCATTTGATTCATCTCATCGGTACCGCTCTCGGTATCGCGATGGGAGTAGCGGTTATCGTTCTATCGATTTTAGGAAAGTTACAAACAGATCAAGCCATTGTGTTACTTGCGATTGGACTATTTGGCATCAGTTTGGCATCACTACTTCAAAATCACAATTCAAAATCAGAATAAACTAGATAGAAATATCTAGTTTTTTTGTAGGTATTTGTTGTATAATGAAGAGGATAGGGAGAGGACTTTATGAAGAAGAAAAAATCTGTTTGGCTTCCTTTGTATGGATATCTTGTACTTTACATATTGTTAGAAATTGCGTTTTGGATTTTCCGAGATGGCCCATTTTCAGTAGCAATGTTAGTCTACTTTTATCTGTTTCCAATTTTTATTTTTGTTGTTTCTGTTTTAGAAAGTATGGGGCTTAAAAGCAAGAAAAAGTATTTTTTGATTTTGTTTTTCGGATTCTCTGTTTTGCTTTATGAATATACAACTTTCGGTCTTTCTAATATGATTCAAAATGGATTTCAAACGATTTGGATACCGAGTATTTTCTATTTTGTATTTTATTCCTTTCTATCTTTTGCAGGAATGGTTACCGGTTACTACATTACAAAAGTGAAGATACTTTCTAGTAAGAAAAAATAAATTTCTATCAGGTCTTAGGAGCTGAAATTTTTAACGAAATGAATATGATATAATGAATGAGAAGGTAGGTTGATGATATGAAAGTATTACTAATTAATGGTAGTCCTAGAAGTAATGGATGTACCGCTAGGGCTTTAGAAGAAGTAGAAATTGTTTTAAAAGAAGAAGGCATTGAAACGGAAACCATCGTGATTGGAGATAAAGATATTCGCGGTTGTATCGCATGTCGTAGTTGTGCCAAAACAGGGAAATGTATATTTGACGATTTGGTTAACGAAGTTGCACCTAAATTTGCAAGCGCGGATGGCATTGTTGTTGGAACGCCGGTCTATTATGCAGGTAGCAATGGTATGTTACTATCTTTCTTAGATCGTTTGTTTTTCAGTGCGCATTTTGATAAGTCCATGAAGGTAGGGGCAGCAGTCATATCCTCTCGTCGGGCTGGTTCTACATCTGCGTTGGATGAAATTTATAAGTATTATGGTATTTGTAGTATGCCAATTGTTACAAGTTCTTATTGGAACGAAGTACACGGTTCTAAAAGAGAAGATGTAGAATTGGATTTAGAAGGATTACAGACGATGCGCAATTTAGGAAGAAATATGGCTTTTATGCTTCACTCCATTGCGCTTGGTAAAGAAAAATACGGGTTACCGAACATCGAAAGGGGAACATTTACGAATTTCGCCGACGGTTTAAAGGAGAAAAAATTATGAAAATTGCAATTGTTTATAGTAGCGTAACTGGAAATACCAAAATGGTTGCGGAGGCAGTTTACAAAGAGGTGACGCAGCATCATGATTGTGATGTCGTCTATTTTGGAACTGTTTCTGATTCCATTCCTAAAGCAGATTTCTATATTTTGGGTTCTTGGACGGATAAAGGCAATGTTGCTGCCGGTATGGGTTCTTTCTTAGAATCATTAAGAAATACGAATATTGCATATTTCGGTACGGCTGGGTATCAAGGCGATGGTGAGTATTACAATCGTCTTTGGAGTCGTGTTCAGTCACATATTGATTCTTCTAATACTATTTTGGGACATTTTTACTGTCAAGGAAAAATGCCTATGGCAGTGAAAGAACGTTATGTGGCAATGATTCAAAATAATCCAGAGGATAAACAGTTGCGGGTTAGTTTGCAAAATTTTGAAGATGCTTTGAATCATCCGAACGAACAAGATTTACAGAATGCCGCTAATTGGATTACTAGCGTTTTGAAATAATATTATAATTCAATAATTTCAAAAATAAAAAATCATCCTATATTATAACTTTTATTAAAATCTATAGGATGATTAATTTTATTGCTTCTTTTTTTTGTAATGGCATTTTGGATAATTACTGCAACCAATAAATTCTCCATATCTTCCTTTTCTTTTCACTAATCTACCACCACATTTTGGACAAATATCATTATTATCTATCTTATTACCTTTACCAATATTACATTGTTCACATAAAGTTTGGAGATTACTCATTACTGTCTTTCCGCCTTTAGAAACTGGAATAATATGGTCTACATGTAATTTTGCACCATCTTTTGCAGTTACTCCACATATTTGACATGAGTAATTATCTCGCCTTAAAACATTATATCTAATATCATCATTCATTATTTTTCGCTCTTGTTTTTTTGTTTCTTCAAACTTATTTCCATTCTGCCATTCATTATATATATTAGTTAGATCATTAAATGAATATTTCCCTTTTCTTCTATCATTAACATTTCCACCATTACTACGATAATATACTTCTATTTTTAAAGTAATCAAAAAATCTTCTTGTTTATGTATTAAATTTTTAAGTACTCTTTTTTCAATTCTTTTATATTTGTTTGAAGAGTATTCACTATTATTAATAGATTCACATAATAATATTTCTTCAACATCTTTTGTATATTTTTCAAGTAAATTAATATTATAGATAGCATTTTCCACATCTGTTCTTATATCATTAATATTGTTTTCTATGTGATATTTAATAATACTTGTTCCTGTAACTCTATCCAAACTTTTTCTAGAATATTCTCTTTCAGTAATACTATGTTTATTTCGTTTTATGTCTTTAAAATTATATGATTCATTTAATTTAATAACTTTTTGAATTTTTGTACTTAATGCACTAACAATCTCGTTTTCTCTAATAATAATCTTCTTTATTATAAAATTATAAACGATTATTGGTAATATAAAGAAAAATAAACAAATAATTGAACTTACGTTTTCATTTAATGCAGTCAAACTAAGTATCCAATAAGCTAAATAAAAACTAAGATAACACATTACAATTATTAATAAAATTCTTTGCCATTTTTTCATATCGATATAACACCTCTTTTCTTTTATATTATAACATTAAATTATAACATTTTTATCAAATTGCTTGTTGTTTATTGCATCGTAGCGTATTCTTTATCCCAACAAAAAAGAGAGTCATAAGCTCCCTCGGTATAAATATTTCTTTTATTTTTATTATTAGAATCAAAAAAAATACACTATGTATTTGTGTATTTTTGTATTATTTGTTAATAATAGATCCGGTATCAAATCTAATTACCTCATCACAAAAGTTTTCTATATCTTCTTTAATATGTGTAGCTATGATTATTGTTTTTCCATTTTTTTTAAATTCTAATAGCATCTTTTTTATTAATAGTACACTTTCATTGTCAAGACCATTAAAAGGTTCGTCTAATAGTAAGATATCAGGATTTTCCATTATTGCTTGTGCTATATCTAGTTTTTGCCTCATTCCTAAAGAATATTTACTATATTTTTTGTCTTTCTCACTAAATAGGTTTACTTTCTTTAATGCTTCAATAATGTCTTTCTTTGATATTTTTTTATTTATGCTGGCTACCAATTCTAAATTTTCTAATCCTGTTAGTTCTTTTATATAGTTACTATTACTAAATGATAAACCAATATTATTTGCAAACGAACCATCTTTATAAATGTCTTTTTTATTAATTATTACTGTTCCGCTTGTTGGTGTTAAAAAGCCACATAAACTTTTCAAAAACATAGTTTTTCCAGACCCATTTCTTCCGACTATTCCATATATTTTCATGTTTTCAAATTTGGTACTTACATTGTTTAAAATTATGTCATTGCCAATTTTTTTTGTTAAATTTTTTGTTTCAATTGTAATCATATTACCTCCTGTTTTCGGTACAGAAATCTACTTTTTTTATTAAAAGATACATTGGTAGATTTATTATACTTGACATTAATGTGTTAAATAACACATTTGATATAATTAGTTCATAAATATTTGTTGTTAAATCAATACCATAGTAGTGATAACCTATATTGAAATAATTTAAATAACTATTAATAAAAAATAGTCTATTACTAAAATATATCATTATAAATAGTGCGAACATTAGTAGAATACTACATTCTTTATTTTTTATGTTTAGATATAGAAAAGTGAATAAATACTTCATTGTTAATAAATTTAAAAAGAGTCTAATAATGCAAATTATATATAATGTTAAATCATTTACGTTATAATTATATGTATTTGAAGTAAAAATATTGGTGTGAGCGGTTAGATTTACACATATCAGTTGAAAAATAATGTATTGAAAGAATAACAATAATGAGGCTTTGGTTAATTCTTTCGATAAGAATATAACATAATCCTTTCTTTTTTTCATGCGTATTATTGTTTGATAATCATTAGTTGAATATTTTATGACCATGTTCCAATACAAGATAAAAGATGGTAATAAAAATACTACTAAAAATGTTTTGTTATTAATTATTGATAATAATATCTCTATATATGAATTACCAGCATATGATATTGTAAATGCGAAGGTTCCAAAAAATAAATATGCAATCAAAGCATAATATTCTATTCGATTGCTAAGGTATTTGATTATTTTATTGTTCAAAATCTAATATCATCCTTTCTTTATTGCTATACATTTTTTTTAATAAAATAAAACTAAGTATGCAAATAAGGCTAAAGACCACTAAAGTAAACATAATATATTTTGTTCCTATGAATCCGTGATAAATATTGAAAGAATAGAGTGCTTCACTGATATATTTATTATTTATTAGTGGAGATATTATTTTAAACAGATATGAAGTAATAAAGTTTAAAACATTTATTGATACAAAACTAAAAATAATTGTCAATCCCAATTTTTTGATTACTCTATATATAATTAATTCAATATTCACTAGCGATATAAAGAAGATAATACTAATAATTGTTTCCAGTAATATAACAATTGGCGGACTGAACATTGGATCGTAAATAAAATTGCTATACAAATCGGCATATTTAATGTTTGTTATATCATGTTTAAGGAAAATAAAACCAAATATGAAAATCAAAATGGAAATAATCACATAAGGTGTAATGGTTTTTACCAAACACGATAAATATTCTTTTTTTATTAATTTTTTATAATCGTCTCTAATTAGGTAATTTCTAAGATAGGAGCCATATATTTTTGTATTTATATTTTTTATTGTTATTAGGGATATTATAATTGGTAGCAAGAACATGAAAACTGTTAATATCCCATTATGTGTCGAATATTCCCAAAATGAGTAACAATTTATATCCTTTTTAAAAGGATATGACGCGTTATTTACATTTATAAAAAACATAAATATATTTACTAAATATACTAAAATAATTGCCAAGACATAAATTGAAAACTCTCTTTTTTTCATTTTTCCTCCATAAGTCGTCAAAGAGAAAAAGAATTTTTAATTATATATTATTTAGTACTTAACTGTCTTCGTGATCGTTGTAGTATCCCCATTGTGCAGAAACAGAAGTTGAAGCTGTATAATACCATCTTGAGTCAATTGTTAGTTTATAATCGGCATCAGGCGGAAATCCATATGTAACTCCTGTTGCTAGAATAGTATCTTGTCCGTTAGATATGATTTTCCAGCCACCATTTATTGGTAGTCCTGGACTCGTTCTATATAATATTGCATCAAGTGTGTCTGAACTAGGACTTATCCTCACATTAGCAAGTGCTTGCCCTTCGTAACCACTTTCTGGAAAATCTAAATGTTGTGTCCATGATTTGCCTCCGTTAAAGCCTGGAATCGAACCTGAAATTGATTGAAATGATGAAAACTCAGAAAATGCAAAAATATTACTTATAGATGTTAACGTTGTTATTGCTAGACCTAGTAATAAAAGTTTGTTTATCTTCATATATACCCTCTTTCCATTCTTTTTTCTCTCTGACTAATTTAATTTTATCATTATTGTTGATATATGTATACTTATGTTTTTGAAAAATGTTATTATTGTTTATGCTCTATTTTAATTGTTGTTGTGTAATCTATATTTAATTTCAAATATCTTCATTGTTATCTGATATGATTTTTATGAATTATATATTTTCATCGTTTCCTCAAACAGAGTTGTTATTTTCAATTCATTTCCGTTTGAAAATGTTAAGTCAAAACTCTTGCTGGATATATATCCATCTAAAAGAAGACCTTTAATTGTATAATCTATGTATATTTCACTGTTTATAGTATCATGTACTAATGTAGATTTTTACCTCCAATGTGGTATTATTATAACTTAAGATTATGACATATTCAAAAGTTAATTACAACACATTTTGTTTTTTATTTAAAAAACAAAAATTTGAAAAAACTAAAAATGTGATATAATATAGTGCGTTTAGAAAAAACTAGAAGAGGGAATGTATATGGCAAAATCTAAATTAGATCCAACTATGACACGATATGAAATTGTTACTACTATGGCAGCAGGATGTAGTGATCTGGCTCCCATTCTTTTATCTTTATTACGCAGCGAGGATGGTTACTTGGATCTTTTATTACTAGATATGATGGGTATTCGTGGATTTAAATTGGAACGTTTCATTAACGACTGTTGTCAAAGAAGAATCGAAAAATTTAATCGTACTATGATGATGGTTCGCAATGGTGTTTTTGAAGAGAATGAAATCATTACGAATTTGAATTTTCGACAACCGATTCCATTTATCGATGATAATATAAAACCAGAAGGTACACCTTCTTATGATGAGGATTTTCCAGATAACAATTATATTTGGTATCGTTTTTGTGAGATGCAACACGCTAATTTTCAAGTTCGGTTTCAAGAAAAGTTAGAGCAGATGCGTTCATTACCGAAGCAACTTTATAAGAAATGATTATGGTTTATCCATAATCTTTTTTATGTTATAATTTGGTTACGAGGAGTGATGCGTATGTCATTTATGAGTGCAAAAGAACAATTAACAAAATATGGATTAGAGGATCGAATTATGGAGTTTTCAGATTCTTCTGCGACTGTTTCTGAAGCCGCTCACGATATCGGTTGTAAGGAAGCAGAGATTGCAAAGACGATGGCTTTTCAAGTAGAAGAACATCCCATTTTAATTGTAACTGCCGGCGATGTAAAAATCGATAACAGTAAATTTAAAGCGGAGTTTCATACCAAAGCGAAGATGATTTCGTTTTCTGATGTGGAAACCGTTATCGGTCACGTGGCTGGTGGTGTTTGTCCTTTTGGCATACTAGACGGTGTAGAAGTATACTTAGATGAATCGTTAAAGCGATTCGATGTTGTCTATCCCGCATGTGGTAGTAGAAACAGTGCTGTAAACCTTACCATTCCAGAATTAGAGAAAGCATCGCAATATATTCGGTGGATCGATGTGTGTAAAGGAAAAGAGTAGAGAGGTCGTTATGGGAAGAAGAGATAAAAATAATTATTATTTAGATTTAGCAGATGTCGTATCAGAGCGAAGCACTTGTCTTAGAAGACGGTTTGGTGCTGTGATTGTCAAAGATGATGAAGTCATTGCAACTGGTTATGTCGGTGCGCCAAGAGGAAGGAAAAACTGTTGTGACTTAGGTGAATGTACGAGACAGAAACTCAAGATTCCCCGTGGTGAACGGTACGAACTTTGTCGTAGTGTCCATGCGGAAGCGAATGCTATCATCAGTGCCGAAAGAAGTCAGATGCTTGGCTCTACGATGTATTTATCAGGTAGGGAAATCGATACGGGTGAATATATTCAAAACTCTAACAGTTGTTCCATGTGTAAACGCATGATTATCAATGCAGGAATTGCAAAGGTGATTGTTCGTGATACGGACACCAAATATCGTGTCATCGATGTGAACGACTGGATTATAAATGATGAGTCTATTCAAGGCGAATTTGGTTATTGAGAGGTAGAAAGTAATGAAATTTAATCGTTTGATTCCGGAACTTAGTGTTTCTAATATCGAGATTAGTAAACGTTTCTATTTGCAGATAGGATTCCATATTGTCTATGAACGAAAGGAAGATAAGTTTGCTTTTTTAGAATTAGAAGGAAATCAATTGATGATAGAAGAGATAAATGACCATTGGAGCACCGGGTTGTTGGAGTATCCTTTTGGACGGGGCATCAACATCAGTATGACTATCGATGACATAGACTCTTTTTATATAGAACTTCAGAAAAAGAAGATACCTTTTTTTAAAGAATTGATGACGAATGATTATGAAGTGAATGGAACCATTTACCAAGATGCTGAGTTTTTAATTCAAGATCCAGATGGATATTTGTTACGGTTTAATAATTGATTGGTGAGTCAGTCTATTCAGTATTTTAGATGCGATACTAAATTTTATGATTTTAGTGTCGTTTTTTTGATATAATCAAAATAGGTGAGAAGATGAAAAAATTGGCAAATGGGTTGTCCCATGTTTCTTTTTTAATTACTTTTGTAACTTTTTTATCGTATGCGATACTTACTTTTTTGATTTCTCATGGATTTTATTCTGGCAGTATGATTGGACTCATTGCATTTTTGTTTGTAATGCCCATCTATAATTTATATGGAAACACCAGATATGATATTGAAAAGCCTCTTTACCATCTGATTTTCATTTTCTTTTCTTGTTTTATTTTTTACTATGTAGTAGAGAGTTTGACGGTTTATTTGAATTTATCTGCTGATGAAACATCATTATTCCTTTCTCATTCTATTCTTCGGATTTGGATTACACTTCTTTTGATGCTTTTGGCTCCTTTTATATTTCCCAAAAAGAAGGTTCCTCGTACTCGTCCGATATCCATTCGAGTGGTTTTATCTCTTTCTTTTTTGATTTTCGTTGTTCCGCGTTTGATTACTGGTATGTTTTCTTTTCTTGGATGGTCTTTGATTTTCTTGCTAGTCATTTTATGGTTTCTTGGGCCAGAACGATTTACTACTAAGTTAGAGCTTCTTTATTGGGCTGCTATTTTATTATGTGCATATTTTGGAGATCCCATTTCTGCTGTTTTGATTTTTCATTACTGGTATCAAGTAAAACACTTGGTGCCGCATGATTACAACATATGATATAATGATAATGGAGGATAATAATATGAGAACAAATATTCAAACGACAGAAGCAATTTTTCCAATGCCGGTTTTGATGATTGCTACTTACAATGAAGATGGCAGTGTCAATGTGATGAATGCGGCTTGGGGAACGATGGTTGACCGCGATGTCGTGGCATTAAATTTGACGGAGACTCATAAAACGGTTCAAAACATTAAAAGAACTGGTGCTTTTACGGTGAGTCTGGCCGATGCTAGTCACGTAAAGGAAGCAGATTACTTTGGTGTCGTATCTGGTAATCGGGTTGCCAATAAGTTAGAGAATACATCTTTGACTGCTACGAAGTCTAGTATTGTGGATGCGCCCATTATCAATGAGTTTCCACTTTGTATGGAATGTGAGTTTATCGAGTATCAAGATGCCCAATATGGAGTAGGTGTCATTGGTAAAGTTAAAAATGTCAGCGCCTTAGACTCTGTTATGAAAGATGGCAATGTCGATATTTCAGCATGTAACATCATTGCATTTGATCCTTATACTCATGGTTATTATAAAGTGACGGAACGGGTTGGAGAAGCATTCAAAGATGGATTATCTTTCAAAAAATAATATGGAAAATTGTGAAAACTGGAGAAATCTAGTTTTTATTTTGGCTTTGATGATATAATAGATTAGAACTAGAAAGGGGCGCTTATATGAGGCAGCTTAGTTGGTACAAACTAGATAATATTGGAAAGTTTTATTCTGCTTTATCGTCGAAACAAGTTCAAAATGTATTTCGGTTTTCCGTAACACTTAAGGAGAAAGTAGATGAGAATTGTTTACAAAAAGCAGTTGATCATACATTACTTTTGTTTCCTAGTTTTCATGTTCATTTGCGCAAAGGATTCTTTTGGTATTACTTAGATGAAAGTGATCGCAAGTACGAAGTAGGAGAAGAAAATTTGCCAATTTGTTTTCGTCTTTATAACAATCGCCGTGATTTTTTATTTCGTATTTCTTATTATAAAAGAAGAATTAATTTTGAAGTATCTCATATTTTATCGGATGGCCGTGGTAGTATCGAATTCTTTAAAATTTTAATCGAGTACTATTTGAAGGAGAAATATCATCTTAAGAAAACGGTTACGAGTCCTTCTTCCTATCAGGAAAAAGAAGAAGATAGTTTTGAAAAGTATTACAGAAAAGTTCATCTACGCGATTTGAAACCCAAAAACAAGACAAAAATTTATCGATATCATGGTAGAAAGATGAATCAGACACGATACTTGGAAGTTCACATGCCGGTTTCTAAAGTATTAGAAAAAGCCCATGAGTACGATTGTAGTTTGACTACTTTTTTATCGTCAGTACTAATCTTTTCTTTTGCTCCTTTGATGAGTGAAAACGATCTTAAGAAAATGGTGAAAATCGATATTCCAGTCGACTTGCGTCCGTATTTTCCATCTTTTTCTTCTAAAAATTATTTTGGATTGGCATCTATCGAGTATTGCTTTGCTAAGCGAGATGATGATTTACAGAAAATTACGGAGATAGTTCGCTCAGAACTTCAGGAGAAACTAACGGCGAAAAGTTTAAGTGTGCGAGTCAATCAAATGGTGTCTTTCGAAAAGAATCCATTTTGTCGGGTTGCACCTTTAGGAGTAAAGAATTTGGTTTTGCGTATCATTGATGCTGTAGTGGCTGGAAAGAGTACGACGACTATTTCTAATTTAGGTAAGATTGATTTTGGAGACTCATTTGATTCCTATATTGAAAACGTGAATGTTCTCACTTCTACACAAGGTTTTCAAATGACCATTTGTTCTTTTCAGGATAATTTATCGATTGGGATTGCATCGCGCTATAAATATCATGATGGTATTCGCAATTTCTGTAATTATTTTTCTAATTGTGGGATTCCTGTCACCATCAATGTGAGTGAGGTGAAGTAGTATGAAAGAATGTAAAAGATGTCATATTTCTTTTGCTACGAGTGAATCGGTTTGTCCACTATGTCAAAATGCTTTGGTTGGAACATGCGATGACTTGGTGTTTCCCACCAATATTCGCTTTCGTACCAATCGGTTTTTAGTTCAACTGTTTTTATTTATTTCATTGGTTGTCTTTATTATTGCAGGATTTATCGAACTCATGTTGTCGGCAAGACTTTATTATTCTTTATTTATTTTAGCAGGGCTTGCTACTAACTTTATTTTAGTTACTTACGTTTTACTCAATAAGCAGGATATTTTGGATCTATTTGGAAAGTACGGTTTAATTTTGGTTTTGCTTTCTTTATTATGGTATGTCATCACTAAGAACACCATTATTACTAATTATATTATTCCGTCATTCTGTATTTTTGAGTTGTTATTTAATTTGATTTCCTTTATTGTTTTGAAAAACCATTATATCGTTGGGTATTTAAAAATATTGTTACTCAATTTGTTTTTATTGATTATTCCAGGTATTTTGATTTTATTAAATTGTATTACGGTGCCAATTCTCACTTGGATTGCATTTGTTTTAGGGCTCATTATTTTACTCGGATTGTTAATCTTTTACTTTGACGATATTCAGTTAGAATGTAAGAAGATTTTTAATATTTAGAAATCTTCTTTTTTTATTGACAATTGAATGAGTACTCAACTATAATGAATATAGTTGAAGAATAATTCAACTGTGTTTGGAGTATTCTAATAGAAGGAGGATGTTATGGCACGAAACGAATTCAGTTGTGATTGCAATGTCATTCATCAAGAAGCAGTCAATCAAGTATTGGCAAGATTACCAGATGAGCAGACATTTTATAAACTTGCTGATTTATATAAGTTAATCGGGGATACGACGAGATGTCGAATCTTATTTGCATTAGATCAAAATGAAATGTGTGTTTGTGATTTAGCAAATGTATTAAATATGACAAAGTCTTCGATTTCTCATCAGTTAGCGGTGTTACGAAGAAGTGGAATTGTCAAATGTAGAAAAAATGGCAAAGAAGTTTACTATACATTGGATGATGATCATATCGTTCAATTATTTGAAATTGGGTTAGAACATATCAATCATAAAGGATAGGAGAGTATTATGAAAACGTACCGATGCAAAATGACAGGTTTGGATTGTGCAGCCTGTGCTAGTAATTTGGAACATGAAATTGAAAAGTTAGATGGAGTTAGTGACGTAAGTATTTCGTTTATGACAGAAAAATTTACTTTTTCTTGTGAAGAGAGTCAAAAAGAAGAAGTGATGAAACGAATTCGAAAAGTGGTTTCTAAGAATGAACCGGATGTAGAAATTGAGGAAGTGTAAGTATGACTAAGAAAATGAAGAAAAAATTAATTTTTATCTTGGTTGCTTTGCTTTTGTTTGTCGGTGCTTTTTTGTGTCCGGCAGTGCTGCAGGAAGAGCTTCCGATTTTGCAGACGATTCTGTTTGTTTTGGCATATTTGTTAGTCGGATTCGAAGTTTTGAAAAAAGCATTTTGCAATTTGTTGAAAGGGCATGTATTCGATGAAAACTTTCTGATGAGTGTTGCAACACTCGGTGCTTTTGGTATCGGTGAGTTAGAAGAAGCAGTCGCGGTCATGTTGTTTTATCAAGTAGGAGAATTTTTTCAAAGTTATGCTGTCGATAAGTCTAGAAAATCAGTTGCTGCTCTTATGGATATCAGACCGGATTATGCCAATGTGTACCGAAATGGAGAAATTGTAAAAGTGAATCCGGATGACGTTAACATCGGCGAAATGATTTTAGTAAAACCGGGTGAGAAAGTGCCTTTGGATTGTACGGTCGTAGCAGGCGATGGTATGCTTAACACACTTGCTCTTACGGGGGAAGCAACGCCTCGTCATGTGGGAGAGAACGATTCCGTTTTGAGTGGTTCCATTAGTATCGATGGGACTTTAAAGTTAAAAGTAGACAAAGAGTTTGGGGAATCTACGGTTAGTAAAATTTTAGAACTCGTTGAAAACGCTAGCAGCAGAAAATCGAAATCAGAGAACTTCATCAGTAAGTTTGCTAGGTATTACACACCGATTGTCGTAGGCATTGCTGTTTTACTTGCTTTCGTGCCACCTTTGTTCTTAGGATGGAATACATTTTCTACATGGATTTACCGTGCCTTATCATTTTTGGTTGTGTCTTGTCCTTGTGCTCTTGTCATTTCAATTCCGTTATCGTTTTTCGCAGGAATTGGGGCATCTGCTAAACGTGGTATTTTGATTAAAGGAAGCAACTATTTAGAGGCATTATCTAAAACCAAAATGATTGTCTGTGATAAAACGGGAACTCTTACAGAAGGAGTTTTCCAAGTTCAAGAAGTGGGCGCTATCGGATACTCTGATGCGGAATTACTAAAGTTTGCTGCCTATGCAGAATATTACTCTAATCATCCAATTTCTTTATCGTTACGAAATGCTTATGGGAAAGATATCGATGAAGTACGAATTACCAAAAACAAAGAGTTTTCTGGTAAAGGTGTCGAATCTATCGTGGATGGGAAAAAAGTTTTGGTAGGAAATGAAAAATTGATGACTGAAAAGAAGATTTCCATTACGAAAAATGAGAAAATGGGAACGATTGTATACGTTGCTATCGATGGTAAGTTTGCCGGTTCCATCGTCATTGCTGATAAGATTAAAGAGGATGCCTACGTTGCAATGAAACGATTCCGGGATTATTCTATCGATGTCGTCATGCTTACGGGTGATCGTGAAAACATCAGTCAAAGTGTGGCAAATGAATTAGGTATTACTAGATATCATTCAGAACTGTTGCCTCAGCAAAAAGTGGAACTTACTCAAAAATACATGAATGAAAAAGAAGAGGATGAGAAACTAGTATTTATCGGCGATGGCATCAATGATGCACCGGTTCTTGCTTATGCAGATATCGGTTGTTCGATGGGAGGTCTTGGAAGTGATGCTGCCATTGAAGCCGCAGATGTCGTCATTATGACCGATCAACCTTCTTTGGTTGCAGATGCGATTTCTATTTCTCGAAAAACGATGCGAATTGTTACGGAAAACATCGTGTTTGCGATTGCTGTCAAAGTTCTCGTATTGTTACTGAGTGCCATCGGCGTGGCATCGATGTGGGCGGCCGTATTTGCCGATGTTGGAGTATCTATAATCGCTATTTTAAATGCCCTTCGTATTTTAAGAATTAAGAAGTAGGTGATTGGATGAAAAAAATTGTTTTAAGAATTGGTGGAATGACTTGTAGTGCGTGCTCTTCCGGACTTGAAAAATATTTATCTCGTCAGGAAGGAGTTTCTTCTGCAAGTGTCAACCTAGTTCTTTCTTTGGCAACGATCGAGTATGAGAATTTGAGTAAAAAAGATTTGGAACGATTTGTCAAAGAAGCAGGATTCCAGAGTTTGGGAGAATTTAAAGGAGTTGAAGATTTAGAGAGTAAAAAAGAGGATAAAACGAAGTACATCGTGTTAGGAATTTTGATTCTCATCATGATGTATTTAGGAATGGGTGAGATGTTAGGTCTTCCTACCATTCCTTTTCTAAATATGGATTATCCGGTGCTTTTATCTTCCGTTCTTCTTTTGATTACAATCGTTTATTTGATTTTTGGATTCGATATCTTGAAAAGTGGATTTACGAATTTGATTCATCGCATGCCTAATATGGATACTCTCGTTTTGTTCAGTGTGTTTTTTAGTTTGGCATACAGTCTATTCGGTTACGTTCAAATTATTTTAGGAAATTTATCTTACATGCATCACTTGTATTTTGAGTCTGCTGCCATGGTGTTGTATTTTGTAAAACTTGGTCGTTATATCGAGTCATTTAGTAAAGATCAGACGAAAAGTGCCATTCGCAAGTTGGTGCAGATTACACCTTCGAAAGCAATCGTAAAAGATGGCGAGAAACTCACGGAAGTTACCATCGATGAAGTGTCTACTGGTGATACTTTGGTTTGTAGAGCAGGCGATAAGGTGGCAGTTGATGGAACGGTTACTTCTGGTAAGACGTATGTCGATGAAAGTTTTATTACAGGGGAGAGTGCACCAGTTTTAAAGACTTCTGGAAGTAAAGTCATTGCAGGTTCCATTTGTTACGATGGGTATATCGAATACAGTGCTGAAAAAATTGGCAAAGAATCGACTATTTCTGAAATTGTTACGATGGTTGTAGACGCTACCAATACGAAAAGTAAAGTTCAAAAGATGGCTGATCGTATCAGCGGTTACTTTGTTCCTATTATTTTAGCGATTGCTATTGTCACTTTTATCCTTTCTTATCTTTTGGGATGTTCTTTTTCGGTATCATTTACGCATTTCGTTACGGTTTTAGTTGTTGCTTGTCCTTGTGCGTTAGGTCTTGCCGTACCGCTTGTCGTCGTAGTTAGCAATGGTCTTTGTGCGGAGAAAGGTTTGTTCTTACGAAATAGTGAGGTTTTAGAACGAGCTAAAACAATCGATACCATCGTACTCGATAAGACAGGAACTTTGACACAAGGAAAATTGCGGGTATACGAGTTTCAAAACGATTCTAATTTGACAGATGCTGAGTTTTTAAATGTCGTTGCGAATTTGGAAAGTTTCTCATCTCACCCGATTCACACTGCGTTTGACGTTACTAAAAAATTAGATGTTTCTCATTTTGAAGAGTTGTCTGGAATGGGAATTCTTGCTAAAATAAATGATGATGAGTACTATTTGGGAAATCATAAAATTTTAACTCGTCTCAAATTAAAGAATCGCTATCAAACGAAGGAAGACGATTATAGCAAGGCTGGTTGTAGTATCATCTATGTCGTACAAAACAAAAAATTAATCGGTATTATCGGTGTGAAAGATACCGTTCGAGAAGAATCTAAAGAGGCCATTCATGAATTCATGCATCGAGGAATCGATGTCGTGATGCTTACAGGAGATCATGAAGGTGTCGCGAACCAAATTGCCAAAGAAGTTGGCATTCGTCATGTAATCAGTGACGTGTTACCGAAAGAGAAAGCATCTTATATTGAAAAATTGAAACAAGATGGAAAACACGTCATCATGGTTGGAGACGGTATCAACGATGCTCCGGCACTAGTGGCATCTTCCATTGGTATCAGCATCAATCAAGGTACCGATGTAGCAATGGACTCTGCCGATGTCATTTTGATGAATAACAATCTTTCCAACATTATCGATTTTATCGATATTAGCAAACGTTCTTACCATATTATTTGGCAAAACTTATTCTGGGCATTTTTCTATAATGCGTTGATGATTCCAATTGCAGCTGGACTTTTATTACCGTTAGGAATTACCATGAACCCGATGGTCGCCAGTATCGCTATGACAATCAGCAGTTTGACAGTTGTAATGAATTCACTAAGATTAAGGAGATGGAAGAATGAAAGAAATTAAAATTCATATTGAAGGAATGAAATGCGAAGGTTGTGTCAACCGTGTTAAGAACGTAGTAGGTAGTTTAAAAGATGTTTCTACTTACGATGTTTCTTTAGAAAATAAAGAACTAGTTGCAACGGTGAAAAAAGAGAAAGTTATTCCTGAAATTTTATCTAAAATCGATGCATTAGGATTTACTGCTAGTGTAGAAGAATAGACGTTTTTTTAGAAAACGTCTTTTTTTGACATTTTTTGACATGATGTTAACTTTTTCTATCTTTTCATTTTCATTTTTAATGCTATACTGATAATAGTGAAGTAGTGGTAGTGAAAAATTGAGGTTAGAGGAGAAAAGTATGAAATACGTTAAAATAACCGTCATGTTGTTTGCAGTAAGTCTATTATTAGGAATGGCAGGTGTTGATGCTGCCGAATATACACAGTTAGTCAATGTCAAAATTCCAGCATTTAGTAATATGTTTATTAGTCAACAGGTCGATAAAGATGATGATTGGCAATACACTCAAAAAGTAAAACAATTATCTGTTAGTGATGATTGGTCTGGTGATGGAAGAAGATTAGAAGCTTCTCTTCAAGGTGTTTTTACCGGAATGATTACAACTAGTTGGAGAGAATTGAATCAAGGCTATAATGTTGAATTTGGCGCTGGAACAGAAGTTCAAGGTGGTTGGCGTTTGAAAGTTCGCTCTATTAAGAGTTTAATGTCAATTGCAACAGCCTCATTTGATTGGGATTTAGGAACCATTTTGAGTTCTCCATATCCTATATATGGTAGTAGGGATTAAGTAGTACAATAACTACCTCTACTTCACTATATTATTTTGTGGAGAGTATTTATGAAAAGATTTATTCAAAAAAATAGATATTTTATTATTGTTTCGATTATTATGATTGTTTTAATTGGGATTTCTTTTTTTCAATTTTATGAAGAACAATTTTCTTATGTTGATGATTATAATTTAATTAAAGAAAACTGTTATGAAGAAAAAGATTTGGAATATGATGCCTGTAAAGTGTTTCCTAATCGAGAAGCATTGGAAATTTATATTGAAGGCTCTGATCCTGTTAAAAAGTATGAGACCTATGATGCTATTACGTTGACGTATAATATTGTATCAAGAGGTTTGATTGCAACATTGCAATATTTATCCCCACTTTTAATTGCTCTTGTTGTTTTGGGTACCGTTCATTCTGAATTTTCTTCTGGAATGTTTGAAAACTACCTATTGCAAATGGATTATAAAAAATATTTAAAAAAGACTTATAAAGTAGTATTAAAAGCGGCTCTGATTACACCTCTTACATTATTACTTATCTTTTTTGTTGCATCTGTATTATCTGGATTTGATTATACAGCTAATTATGAATTAACTGAATTTATGCAATGGAAATATAATTACTATATCATTTATGGTGCGTCTATTTTGTTATTACAATACATTATGAATGTGATTTATGGTAATATTGCACTGTATTGTTGTAAAAAACACAAAAACAAATTTGTTGCCATTGTCATGTCATTTATTTTGTTTTTAGTCTTAGATATCCTTGTTTATATTGTAATTTATGGTATTTTATTTGCAAATGTATTAGGGATTAAAGGACTCACAGATACTTTCAATATTGCTGGATATTGGTTTTTCCTTTCTGTGAAAGAGTGGGCATTTTCTTTTGTTGTTGCATTCATTTTGCTAGTTCTATCATTTGTGGTATTAAGGACTTCTTATCAGAATAAAGAAAAGGTGGTACTTGCTTATGAAAGTCAAGTTTCATAATGAGTTTCAACTTATGAGATATATTCTTCGGAATGAGCGATATCGTCTTGTTATTTTTCTTTCTGTTATTCTAGCTTTTTATGCTGCACTTGTTATTCCGATTGCTCAAGAAAATTATTATGAAGCATTACATCAAATTTATTCTTGGAATACTGTTGTTTTATTTTTATTTGCTTTATTTTTTATGAATCAATGGTTGGTTAGTTCTATCATTAAAAATGATTTTCCGTTTTATATTATGCGTTTAAAAAGTAAAAAAGAATATATCCACTTACAAGCACGTTTGGTTTTTTTGTCTTACGCATTTCAATTTCTTCTTATTTTTGGCTTGATTTTAATCGGGTTATTCATTTTTCAACATCGCAATTTTGATATTCATCCATTTTATCATTTTTACGGGCAATATTCTGTTAGTAATTTCATCTATTGTTTGTTTTATTTGTTACGTTTCTTTTTGTTTGGTGGATGCCTTATTTTAATTACAACATTTATCTATATTTTATGGAAGGATATTGTGACTGTACTTTGGAATATTTTATTTTTAGTTTGTATTCTCTTTTTTGCTAAGGCGACGTTTCAGACATCGTTGATTTTGAATCCTTGGATGTTTTTTACATCCACTGTTTTTGAGAGCTTTTTCTTAGAAGTCTTTTCATCAGTTGTTTTTTTGATTATTATCACAATTATTTCATTTTTACTTTATAAAATTGCTGTTCATAGTAAAAGGGTGGAGATTTTATGAAAAAGAAAAAAGTAAAACAAAAAAATCATTTTCTTTTACAAGCAAATGATAAGGCGATTATTAATTATTTGATGTCTTCTGAAAAGTATAAAGTTATCTTTTCTTTTTCCGCCGTTCTTGCGTTGTATGGTGGCTTTGTAATACCAATAGCAATTCCAAATTTCTGGGATGCGATTCCTGTTATTTATTCTTATTTTGCATTTTCAATTTTCTTTTTCGCAGTCATTTTTATTAATCATTGGATCATTTGTTCTACTTTGCAAAGAGATTTTTCATTTTATATCATGCGTCTGAAAAACAAAACTGAATATGTCCGTTTTTTGATTCGAATTTCTGTTTGGATGTATTTGATTCAGTTTTTTATTATTTTATTGTTTGTTTTGATGGCATTGTGTTTGACAAAATTTGGAAATTTTGAAATTTATCCTTTTAGTTTTGGCATTGGATCTTATGAAATTAGTAATTTTGTCTATTTACTATTTTATCTTTGTAAATTTTTATTGTTTGGAGCAATGATCATTGTGCTGATGACACTTTGCTTTATCAATTTTAGAAAAATAGTCTTGTTGATTTCGGAAACTGTGTTTTTGATGATTTTTGTAGCACAGATTACACCAATGTTTTATTCGCGTATTTCTGTTAATTTATGGTCTATCTTTGTAGGTAGTTTTTATTCTAGTTTTTCATTAGATATTGCGTCAGCATTATTATTACTCTTAATTTTAGAAGTCGTTATATTCGTTCTTTACCGGTTTACGATTCATAATCAGAAGGTGGAAATTTCATGAAATATTTTTTAAATAACGATATTTCTTATTTGATTCGAAAGCAATATGCCATTTTGCTTTGTTTTTTGATTGCTCCGATTGTTCTTTTACTACTAAGGCTTCGGGTAGAGGATAATATGTCTATGATTTTACTAGAACCAATTGGTGGCTTTTTGAATTTTGAATCGTTTAATATCATAATGTTTATTATGTATCTATTCAATGTTGCCACATTGATATATTTTGGAATTGTGCTTTACACACGAGATTTGGATGATAATTTAGAAAACATCTTTTTGAGGATGAGTTCTTTTTCTTACATCATTAAAAAGGGAATCACTTTTATTGGAGTCATTATCATATTAAAAGTAATTCAATATAGTTTGATGATTGGAACTTTATTCTTATTTGGTAGTAGTACATTTGATAGCAATGTCTTTCTTTTATTAGGTGTTGATATTGTCTATCATATCTTGTTCACATCATCTATTTTGTTATTGTATTTTCTGTTTTTGTTACAAAATAAAAATCATATTTTGCTGGCTATATTATTGCTAATTATTTTATTTATAATTCCAAAAAACATTTGGAATTTACGCAATATGTTGGGGATTTTTATCTGGATCATTATGATGATTCAAGGAATTATGGTTATGATATTTACTAAAAAGTCTAAAAAAATAATTGAAAATGTGTAGGAGGAATAATTATGAAATTAGAAATAAAAAATTTAAAAAAACAATTTGGAGATACTGTCGTTTTAGAGGATGTAAATCTGACGTTTTCATCTGGACATATTTATGGATTTGTCGGTAGGAATGGATCAGGAAAAAGTGTTTTGTTAAAAATGATTTGTGGTTTTTATTCACCTTCTGAGGGAATGATTTTACAAGACGGTAGAGATTATACAAAAGCGAATGAGTTTCCTAAAAATACTCGTGCTTTAATTGAAAAACCAAAGTTTTTACCAGACTTGACTGGATACGAAAATTTAGAGTTATTAGCATCTATTCAAAACAAAATAGGAAAAAAAGAAATTGAAGATGTGATGAAACGTCTCAATATGGAAGGTGAAAAAAATAAAAAGTATAGTAAATATTCTTTAGGAACAAAGCAAAAGTTAGGAATTGCTCAAGTATTGATGGAAGATCCGGATATTATGATTTTAGATGAACCGTTAAATGGTATCGAGAATAAAACTGCTGAAATTATTAGAAATATTTTAAAAGAAGAAAAAGCAAAAGGAAAAATTATATTAATTGCCTCTCATATCAAAGAAGATATTGAAAATTTGGCAGATGAAGTATACGAAGTGGATGGAGGAAGAGTTAAACTTATGACATCTGACTCTAATCGTGTTACTATTTCATAATAAAACTAAAGATTCATTCCCTTTGTTAAAAAACTTTGCGTCTTTTCCAAAGGATTTTGGTAGATTCTGACACTAGTTTCTTATACAATGGATGATGAGGTGAAAGAAATGGAATTTGGTAAAAAGTTAGCAAGTTTAAGAAAAGTTCATCACTTATCGCAAGAAGAGTTAGGAAGTGAATTAGATGTTACGAGACAAACGATTTCCAATTGGGAACTAGGTGTTTCCCTTCCTAATCCAGAACAGTTGAAACGATTATCGAAATTGTTTCAAATTAGTATCGACGAATTGTTAGATAACGATACGAAAGATATTTTAGTAAATAAAGTATCCAATACAGAGAAACTGGCTGGTATCATCATTAAGATTTTAAAGGTAATTGGTGTTCTCGCTATTCTTTATCTTGTTCTTTTTATTATTGCAATTATTGCATTTCGTGTTGTTCCAACCGAAAAGAAAGTTGTTACGACACAAGAAGAGGTACTCTACGAATAAGTGGTATCTTTTTTTATTTGTATGAAAATGCCTTTCATCTTATCTTTCCTAATGATATAATGATAATAAGGGTGAGAGTATGAAGAAAGTTTTATGGTTATTATTGTTTGGATTTCTTTGTCTTCTTCCGCTTGGATGTGGAAAGGAAGAAACATTAGAACCGACACCAACTCCGACAGAGAATGAGTATATCGTCAATTTGAATGATAATATTGAAGTGTATCCGAATCGGTATTCTACACTTTGTGGAGGGTGGATGTTTATCACGAATTTAGAAGATTATATTACAGCTGGTGCAATCGAACGAGATGGTTATACAGAAATTCAAGTGGGAAGTTCAGAAATTGCACCGCATGAATGGGAAGAATATCTGACGCATTTTACATACGATTCTGAAAAAGAAAATGTGGCTAAATCAGAGTTTGAGGCCGTTGATCCTAATTTGTATGGAATTGGAAATTACATCAGTTCTTTTGACGATCACAAGTTTTATTACGAGTACAATGCAATTGAATTAGCAGATGAAGAGATGTACCCGGAATTTGCTAGCAAGTTAAATGAGACCAGACAATCTTTTGAAAACCAGATGTTAGATATTTTTGCTAAAAATGGCGCTTATTTGTATACAGGTCCGTGTGGAGAAGCACTAGGAGAACGCCAAATTTTAACAGAGGAAATGTGCGATACGTTTCACATTTCATGTGATAGGTGGTAAATATGATTCGTAATTTATGGAGTAGTGTAGTATTATTCGTTTTGGGAGAATTGTTGTCTTGGGTTCCTTCTTTTTTCGGTTCTGGTAGTTCTATCGGCAACACTGTCGGAAGCTCGTTTGGAGAGTTTACAGATGGATTGTTGTTAGGACTTTCGGTTGGAATGAAGGTGGTCGCAATTTTATTGATTGTGATTACGATTTCTAAATTGTCTAAACAGTCAAGTGAAAAGGAGTGAGATGATGTATAAGACTGTTGTAATCGGATATACGCCAAGGGCTACTTCGATGGCTAAGAAGGTCGAGAATATGGCCAATCAAATGTTGCAAGAAGGATATGAACTCATTACGATGTCGACGACTGGTAGTGGTAAGGCGATTCTAGTATTTAAGAAAGTGATTTTAGGAATGGACGATTAGTCCGTTCTTTTTTATGATATAATTTTAGTGGTGATTTTTATGTTTCAGGATGTAGAAGAAAAAAGGCAAAAACACAATCAAATCTTATTTTCTAGAAGTAGTCTCTCCCTTCAAAACTTGCTTTATTTTATGAGACAATGCACTCATCAAGAACTGCTCTTATGGGCACTTTCGTTTACAAAAGAAATTCTTTTACTGTTAGAGAGCGCATATCCCGATGAAATGAGATTTCGTACGGCTTATCAAAAAACGATTGCTTTAGCAAAGGGAGAAATCAAGATGCCAGAGGTCAAACGGGCGATTTTAGATTGCCATGCAGTTGCAAAGGAACTACAAAACTCTTCTCACATTGCTCTTTGTCATGCGTTAGGACAGGGACTTTCTACCGTTCACGTTGAAACGCATGCCATTGGGCTTTGTATTTATGAATTGACTGCAATCGTTTTTCGTCATCCGACGGATTATGTTCCAATCGTTTCTGGGAGAGTTCAAGAGTATATCGACCGATTGTTTTCTGTTCATGAAAACGTTTCACTTTACTGTGAACGGTTTGGAATTACTACTTTTGTACCGTTTTTAGAGGAAGAAGTTACAAACCGAGAACAAGTCCTTTTGCAACGTCGTTTTCAAAAACGGATTGTATCATCTTCTATATACGATGTATTGGAACAATTATCCATTCCGTATCAAGAGGTGAGACACAAACCTGTTTATACGGTAGAAGAAGCAAAATCTATTCCCATCGAGATATCTGGTATCGGTGTTAAAAATTTATTTTTAAAAGATGCATCCAATCATTATTTCTTGTATCTGTTAGAAGATGATAAACGAGCAGACTTGAAATCTCTTGCTAAGTTTTTACATACTTCTCATTTTCATTTTGGAAGTGAAGAAGAATTACAAAATACTTTGCATCTTTCTAGAGGCAGTTGCACACCGTTTGGAATTATCTCAGATGATGAGAATGTAGTTGTAGTGATTTTTTCTGAATCACTTCTGTCTAAGAAACTTTTATTTCATCCGAATCGCAATGATCGTACGATTTCTATTTCCTCTTATGACTTGATTCGTTTTATCGAGGCGGAAGGGCACGTTTATTTGATTTATTAATTTATATTGCTATTTTTTTAATATTTTTGTAGAATATTGCTAGGAGAAGTTTATATGGAATTAGTAATTGAACATTTAAAGAAAAAATTTGGTGAAAAAGAAGTGTTGAAAGATGTTTCTTTCACTTTTGAAAAGGGAAAAATTTATGGTTTGTTAGGAAGAAATGGTGCTGGTAAGACGACACTATTCAATTGTTTAAACGAAGATATTTTAAAAGATGATGGGGAAGTTTACTTGTTAGATGGCGAAGAGAAGAAAGTGCTTACGGAAGATATCGGTTACGTTTTGTCGACTCCTAACGTTCCTGAATTTTTGACAGGACGGGAGTTTTTAAAATTTTTCATCGATATTAACAAAGAAAAAATTACAGATTTAAAGACAATCGACGAGTATTTTGATTTTATCAAAATCGATGTTTCTGATCGCGATAAATTATTGAAAGATTATTCACATGGTATGAAAAACAAGATGCAGATGCTTGTCAACTTTATTGCGAATCCTAGTGTGTTATTATTAGATGAACCGTTGACTTCATTTGACGTCGTCGTAGCGGAAGAGATGAAAGAAGTTCTAAAAGAAATGAAAACGGATCATATTATTATCTTTTCTACACATATCATGGAACTTGCCTTAGATTTGTGTGATGAAATCGTTATTTTAAATAAAGGTGTGTTAGAACTTGTTCCAAAGGGTAAGAAAAATCATGAGAAGTTTAAGGCTCAAATCATCGAAGCCTTGAAGGAGGAGTAAGATGATTTCTACATTTTTCTTGTCTTTTCGATTGAAGAATGCGTATCGCGTTAATTCGATTTTGTATTCTTTGAAACAGTTACCAATCATCAAACGAATTTTACCGGAAAAGCTGTATGGGGTTCGTGGTCTTAAAATACTGGGAAATATCATCAGTGCCATTTGGGAATTCATCATGATTTTTTTGGGAAAGTTCTTATATATTGCCTTAATGATTGCAGCGATGTTAGGAATCTATCAGACCAATTCAGCGGCAACGTTTTTGCATATTTTCTTCTTTTTGACGATATGCGGTGGACTGATGAATACGTATTTATTTGATCCAACCAAAGATAAATATTATGCGATGTTTCTGATGAATATGGATGCAAAAGAGTACACGATTAGTAATTATCTATATCAAATGATAAAAGTGTTGATTGGTTTTTTACCGTTTACTTGTTTTTATGGTATGAGTGTCGGTCTTCCACTTTGGATTACGATTCTTTGTCCTATCTTTGTCATGATGGTAAAGACGTTTATTAACTCTTTGAGTTTAATTGATTTTAAACGTACAAAGAAGGTGAAGAACGAAAATCTTCCAACTTCTGTTGTTTGGATTTTATTACTTGTTCTTTTGGTATGTGCATATGCACTTCCTTACATTTCTATTGTCATACCGACATGGTTGTTTTTGATTTTCTTTGTTTTATCACTTGGACTTGGAATTTTTGGCTTTTATCAGATATTCCATTTTCCATATTACCGTTTTTTATATAAACAGTTGCTTACAAATGCACCACTTGTAATTGATCAAACATCGATTAGGCGTGATGCTTCTTTGAGGCAGATTGAATTAGATACGTCTTTAAATAGTACGAAAGAAGGCTTTTCGTATTTTCATGAATTGTTTGTCAAACGCCATCGTAAGATCTTGACGAAAGCCATAAAGAAACAGACTATCGTCTTAGTTGGAATTGCCATTGTGATGAGCTTTTTGGTCAAGGTAAATGCTTCTGTTGCATCTACAACCAATCATTTGATGTTGGTGTTTTTACCGTATTTCGTTTTTATCATGTATATGCTGAACCGTGGGACAACACTTACGCAAGCGATGTTTATGAATTGTGATCATGCCATGTTATCATACCGAATTTATCGGAAACCAAATGTCATTTTGGGACTTTTTAAAGAACGTTTAAAGACGTTGATTGGTCTTAATTTAATTCCTGCTACTGTCATTGGGTTTACGCTTGCTCTCTTGTTGTTTTTAAGTGGTGGTACCTCTAATGTATACAACTATTTTGTCTTGTTCTTTTCAATTTTAGCGATGAGTGTTTTCTTTTCTGTCCATTATTTGGTTATGTATTATTTACTGCAACCATATAACGTTCATACGGAGATGAAAAGTAGTACTTATAGTGTCGTTCAAGGAGTTACCTATTTTGTTTGTTATTACATGATGCAGTTACGTCTTCCTACCTTTTATTTTGGACTTAGTGTGTCAGCGTTCTGTATTTTATATTCTTTGCTTTCTCTTTGGTTTGCATATCGTCTTGCTCCTAAGACATTCAAACTTCGTGCTTAATTTGTTTTTGATAGGTTGTCAACAGAACTTTGTCTAATTCGATAAAGTTCTGTTTCTTTTTCTATTTTTTTATCATATATCATAGAATTCTGTAATATTTTTTGGTATAATGGCTTTATATGGAGGGATTTAAATGAAATGTGTAAAATGTGGCGAAAACAACAAAGATGGTGCATCATTTTGCTCTAAGTGCGGTAGCAAATTAGAGGCAAAAAAAGAAGATAAGAAGGAAAAAGTAGAAGTAGAAGAAAAGAACGATGATGTCGTAACGGTTTCTATCGATACGAAAGAAGCAAAAAACTTCTTTGCTTATTTAAAAGACGTATTTGTAAGTCCTGCTAAGACGACTAAGAAAGCATTAAAGAAAGTAAAGACGACGCAAGATGCTTTCATGTTATCTTTATTCGTTACTTTGACAGCACTTGTCATCAACTTAGTAGTGAATATGGTATCTTGCATCTTCGTAAAACAATATTCGTTCTTAGAAGGAACCAAATTAGTTGTCGACTTTGCTCAAATTGGTAAACTAGACTACATTAGTTTAATCTTTAAAGCATTTGCATTCATTGCAGTTATCATTTTAGGAATTGCATCTGTTTACTACATTGCAACTTTGGTACTAAAGAAAGAAGTTCCTTATCGTAAGTTCTTAATCGTCAGTACCAATGCATTCATTCCGATGGCTTTTGTGACACTTCTAATTTGTCCGATCGTTTCTATCATTTCTGTACCAGTAAGTTCTTGCTTAGCACTACTTGCTCTGTTATACATGGGATTTATTTTAGTAAGTGGTATGAACTCTTTGGTAGAAATTGAAGATACGGATCGTAAAATGTATTTCCATCTTGTTTGCTTAGGTATTTTGATGATCGCTTTCTATTTTATTACAACTGAGATTTTAGTCGATGCAGCAGTCGGCGCTTTAGGAAGCTTATCTTAGAATGAAACAATTACCGAAACGAAAGAAGAAACAGCTTATTATTGCGGTAATATGCCTGTTTCTTTTCTTTCTAATCATTTTATTGGGTTTTTGGATTTGGTCTTTGTTTACACCTGTGACTGCTGCTCAAGTAAATTTGGCGGATGATAATTACATTGCCGTCAAAAAAGATGGACGATATGGATATATCGATGCGCAAGGTGTATTGCAAATCGATTATCAATATTTGAATGCCGATGATTTTTACGGAAACTACGGTAAGGTAGAACGAGAAAACGATTGTGCTTTGATTGACCGTGAAGGAACGGTACTTTTTACTGCACAGGATTGCAATAACATTACGTATTATGTAGATGCGGCAAGATGGATTATCAATGGTAAACTGTATGATTATGATATGAATCCAATTAGAAGAAATTGGGAACCTATCTCTTATCAACATGAAAATTTATTTACTTTTTTTCATTCTGATGAGAAAAAGTTTGGTCTTATGAATGCAGAAGGGGAAGTTTTGTACGCAATGGATTCTGACTCTGTTTCTTTTTATCAAGTCGATATCGGTTCTACTGATTTTAGTTTTGTTGGAACTTACGGAGTGTTACAGATAAATCAAGAGTACATGTTATTTCATGTACTAACGGGTAAAGTCATCATTCAATTTACGGATAACCCAATCATCGTTTTGGGAAATAATATTTTTGAAGTCGAGACGGACGATGGAACGTATGCTATTTATGTAGAAGAAAACCGAATTGCATATCAAACGGAAATTGGCGAGACGTTATCTTTTTCCAATGTTCCCGAAAAGATTTTAAGAATCGATGGGGAAGAGACTCGTTATTATGATTTGGACGAACAAGTTTATTTAGATTCTGTTGCTGGTATTTCCGAACAATATGCTTCTTCTGAATTTGAAGAAAAGACAAGTTATCAGACGACTCATGAAAATGGTAAATACGGTTTGGTTCGGGGAACGAATCGTAAGACGACGGTTTTACCTTGTCGTTACGATCAAATCGTCTATTTGAATCATACTCTTTACGATTATATTCATGATCAGACGGGTAAGAATTTAATCTTTTTGGTGGAGGACGAAAATTTAATTTTATACAATCTTGCTCATCGCTCTACAGTTGCTAGGTTTGTGTCTTCGGGGGATGTCGCAACGAATCCAAATTCGACGTTCGTTTTAATTAACGAAGCAGATGGAACTGTTCTTTATAATTTTTTGACGAATCGGAAAATGGACGTAGAAGGGGAAGTCGAAATCCATCGCAATTACGTTCAGATAGGGAATACTTTGTATAATGTTTCTTTGAATCCTATTTACTCTTATGAATAACCATCAAAAGATGGTTTTTTTCTTGTCAAAAAAATTCTTTTGTGCTATGATTAGTATGGTTTTGTTGAGGGATTTAGAATTTTTTCACTTCTTTAAAACTGTTACATTGCCCCATAGCCAAGCGGTAAGGCATTGGACTCTGACTCTAAGACGCGTTAGTTCGAATCTAACTGGGGCAGCCAATTAGAAATTACTAGGTAACTAGTTTAGAAAGAGACTTCGTTCTCTTTTTCTTTTCGGTTTTCGAAAACAAGTGTTTCATACTTTCAATTTGGATGAAAACTTGATATGATATTGATGAGGAGTGATTTTTGTGACAAATCAAGATTTAGCAAATTTATTATTTCCAGATGCTAAGGATGTATCTTATTATGAAGAAAAATATCCAGAAAGAAATTTAAAGGAAGGTGCGATTGTCACTCGTTTTGCACCAAGTCCAACTGGGTTCGTTCATATGGGTAGTCTTTATACGACTTTCTTAGGTTACATGATGGCCAAACAATCTGGTGGAGTCTACTATTTGAGAGTAGAGGATACGGATCAAAAAAGAGAAGTCGAAAACGGAATTGAAGGAATCTTTAACGATCTAAAAGCATACGACTTTGAAATTCAAGAAGGATATGGAATCGGTGGCGATTACGGACCATATTTGCAAAGCGAAAGAAAAGAGATTTATCAGGCATATGCTAAGAGTTTAATCGCCAAAGGTCTTGCTTATCCGTGCTTTTGTAGTGCAGAAGAAATCGAAGAGATGAGAAAAGTTCAAGAAGAATCGAAAGAGAGAATCGGTTACTATGGCTCATTTGCAAACTGTCGCAACCTTTCTGTCGATGAAGCATACGAGAAAGTAAAATCTGGTGCCAGTTGGGTGATTCGTTTAAAGAGTCAGGGAGACTTTACTCGCCGTCACATTTTCCACGACGTCATCAAAGGCGATGTCGAATACTTAGAAAACGATATGGATATTGTCATCATCAAGGGTGATGGGCTTCCTACTTACCATTTTGCACATGCAGTTGATGATCATTTGATGCATACAACTCACGTCATTCGTGGCGATGAGTGGTTATCTTCTTTGCCGATTCATTTGGAACTTTTCGATTTACTTGGTTTCAAACGTCCGGAATATGGACATGTCGCACCACTTACCAAAAAAGATGGGGATACGATTCGTAAACTTTCTAAGAGAAAGGATCCAGAGTGCTCTGTTAAATTCTATCAAGAGATGGGACTTCCTCCAGAAGCAATTAAACTTTATTTGTCTATGATTGGAAATACGAATTTTGAAGAGTGGTATTTGGCAAACTTGGATAAAACGTATCGTGATTTTCCATTCTCATTTGAACATATGCCAATTGGTGGTACTTTATTTGATACCGTTAAGATGTTTGCTACGGCAAAACTTTACTTCAGTACGATTTCTGCAAAAGAAATCATGGATGGATTACTTCTTTATACGGAAAAGTACGATCCTGAGTTTTATGCTTTACTAAAGAACGACCCAGATTACATGCTTGCTTTGTTAAATATTGAACGAAATTGTGAACGTCCTAGAAAAGACATCGGTTGTTATAAGGATGTTAAAGAAGAGTTCTGGTATATGTACGATGAGTTATTCAGTCAAAAAGAGAATCCTTATGATGCCATTACCGGTTCTTATTACATGGACGACATCAAAGAATATTTAGAAACGGTTTATGATGAGAAGGATGAACAGCCAGACTGGTTCCAAAAAGTAAAAGACTTTGCAGGAAGTCACGGATATGCAACGAACCGAAAAGATTACAAAGCAAATCCAGAAGCATTCAAAGGTGATGTTGCTAAGTTCTGCGAAGGATTACGTGTCATGTTGACAGCATCTTTGATGTCACCAAATCTATATGACTTATTGAAGATTTATGGTAAAGAACGTCTTTTGAAACGCTTCCTAGTATTTCGTGAGAAAGTAGGAAATGCTAAGTGAGAATTGCTTTAATCATGGAAAACAGCCAAGCATCTAAAAATGCTTTGGTTTATGAAACGTTGAAAAAGGTCTGTGACCGTCATGGGTTTGAATTAGATAATTACGGAATGACCGACGCTGAAGATAAAAACTTAACGTACGTTCAAGAAGGCCTTTTGGCATCGATTTTATTAAATTCTGGTGCGGCTGACTTCGTCGTTACGGGATGTGGAACAGGTGAAGGAGCAATGCTTGCTTTAAATAGTTTCCCGGGTGTTTTCTGCGGTCACGTTCAAGATTCTACGGATGCTTATCTATTTTCTCAAATCAATGCTGGTAATGCGATTGCACTTCCGTTTGCAAAAGGATTCGGTTGGGGCAGTGAAATTACGTTAGAAGCAATCTTTGAACGTTTGTTTCAAGAAGATTTTGGTGGCGGATATCCAAAAGAGAGAAGAGAGCCGGAACAAGCAAATAAAAAGATTTTGGATTCCGTCAAAACCGTTACGTGTCGACCATTAACGGAAATTCTTTCTTCTTTGGATCGTGATTTCGTCTTACAGACAATCGATCGTCCGACATTTCGAGAACTGTTTTTCAAACATTGTCAAGATGACGGGATTCGAACCACGATAGAAGAAATTCTTTCTACAAAATAGAAGTTTTGCACTTGCGAAAGACATGAATTTATGATATTATCATGTAGTCAAGTGCAATAGATGACCTGTTGGTGAAGTGGTTTAACACGCTACCCTCTCAAGGTAGTATTCGTGGGTTCGAAACCCATACAGGTTACCAATGAAATTAACTAGATAGAAATATCTAGTTTTTTTGTTTATTATTCATTTTTTTAACAATCAATATTGGATTAAAGAAATATATAAAGTATTTTAAAACTTAGACGATAATGAAAGAAAAAATGATATACTGTTATCATCAATTATTGTTAGGAGGAGTTACTTTGAAATATCAAAAAGTTATGAAGCGTTGTGCCATCGTTTTGTCAATTGTCTTTCTCGTTTTGGAAGTTTATCTTTGGATTCGGATGCAAAACACTTGGGATGATTTGATTCTGTCACAAAGTTCTTACGAAAGTGCTGGGTTGATGTTTGCAGGCTTATTTCAATATGGTTCGTTTTTTTTAGGAATCTTTTTAATTCCAATTGTTTGGTTAGAGTATTGGTTGATTACTATTTTTTGTCATGTTTATCAGAAGTATTTAGGATTTAAAAAATTTTTTCTCGCTACGTTAATTGCTATTCTTATTTTGGTTTTGCTTGTATTATTCATTCGAATTTTATGGTTGATTTGGTTTGCTCTTTAATTTTTAAAACATTATTTTTGTCAACCTTTGTCTAAATTTGTCTCATTCGTTTGGAAAGTTTTCATTCTATGATATAATCATTTTGATAAAATATACTTGGAGGGATCATATGAGAAGTATTGAGGATTTGATTCAAGAGTTTAATTTCGATAGTTTATGGTGGGTTTATGTGCTCGTTGCCATGATTTTGGTCGTCATTTCCGTTTCTGCTTTCCTTTATAAGAAGAAACGTTCCGGTGAAATTAAGAAGACGAAGGATTACAACAAACCAACTCTTTATTTACAGAAAGGGGTTCCCGTTTCTAAAGAAGAGTTTTGTAAATTGGATCCTGATTTTTTAGATAAAGATTTTGTTCTTAGTTTGTATCATGCGTTTGCTAAAATTCAAGAAGATTACATGGAGATGGATGTTTTAGCACTGAAAAACGAAGTTTCTAGTAAGTTATACGATATTTATAGTGATAATTTAGCAAAGTTTAAAACTGAAGGAAAGAAACATATGATTACGGATTTGGCTCCCGTACAGTCAAAGATTATTCGGGTAGAGTTAGATGGCAACAAAGAAACTGTCGAGATGTATTTGGAAGTGACTTGTTTCGATTATATTTTAGCACTTCTTTCTAGTACGGTTTTAGCAGGTAGTAAAACACAGAGTTTGCAACTTGGATTAGAACTTACTTTCGAACGGGATATTACAAAACGAACGACGGTTGATCGTTGTCCAAAGTGTGGCAACGTATTACCGAAAGATACTGAAACGACTTGTCCTTTTTGTGGGGCCTTGGTTTTATCAGATGACTATGGTTGGGTATTGACGAACCGGGTAGAGGTGTTAAAGAAGACGTTATGAGTTGGACAGCCGAACGATATCAAAATTATATTGCGGAGTTAAAATGTCAAGGAGATGCTAAGTACCGAGAGTTTACAGAAAAAATCGTTTCTACAAAGTATCCCATCATCGGTCTTCGGATGCCGTTTTTAAAGAAGGAAGCTAAGAAAATTAGTCGTGATGATCCAGAGTCGTTTTTATCTTGTGTTCGTTCCGATACATACGAAGAGGTGTTGTTAGAAGCACTCGTCATTGCCAATATTACAGATTTGGATACTTATTTATCGTACTTCGATTCCTTTTTAGATAAAATTGATAACTGGGCAGTTTGTGATACTTTGGTTTCCAGTTCCAAGATTATGTCGAAAGAGAGAAACTGTTTCTTTCGCAAAGGACGGATTTTAATTCGCTCGAAGGAACCGTTTGTCGCCCGAGTTGGGTTTGTTATTTTCTTAACGCATTGTGTGACAGGTCATTATCCTAAACAGATGTTTCCTTTGATTACGCACTATCAAAGTGATTCCTATTATGTCGGCATGGCAATTGCTTGGTTACTTAGTGTATTGCTGATTGATTTTTACGACGAAACAAAAGTTTATTTGGAAGAAAATCACTTATCGAAATTTATTTTACAGAAGACCGTATCGAAAGCATGTGACTCCTATCGCTTGAGCAAGGAACAAAAAGATGAATTGCGGGCACTAAAAAAGAGGCTTATCCATTAAGCCTCTTCTTGTTGGTATAGAGTATTTTTTAATAAGTCGATGTTGTCGTTCATCAATGTGACATAATCTTCTTTGTTGTCACGTTCTTCATCGGTAATTGAATCCAGTCGTTTGAATTCTGTCGTCGATATTCCCGTTTCATCTATGATACCTTGAATGGTAGAATTAATTGAATCGTATTGTAAGATGAAGATGGTACTAACTTGGCCGTTCTTAATTAAATTTTTGACGTCGTTAATTGTCTTTTCTGTCGGAGCAGAGTTTCTATCATCTAGAGAATATACCGTAAAGCCATACTTTTCTAAGAATTTTAATGTGTCGTTTGATACGACGATTGTTTTGTAAGTAGCATTTTCTGCTGTCAATTTAATTTCGGCATCTAGTTCGGATAAAGTTACTTGTAATTCTTTGTAACGATCATCGATTTCTTTCTTTAAATAACTGTTCGTGATGTATTCTTCTAAACCGTTTTTGATATTTTGACTCATCATTAGTAAGTGTGATGGATTTAACCACAGTTCTTCTGTTCCATAAGTTAAGTCGATTCCAGAAGAAGCATCGATGATTAGTAAGTCGTTATTTCTTTCTAGAAAGTCTAGAGCGATGTCTTTATCTTTGGTAACGGCATTGTATATGAACAGTTCTTTTTTACTGTAATCGTTCATCTGTTTTTCACTTAACGTGTAGTCGTAAGTATTCGTATCATCCGGATAGATAGAGTTTACTAAGGAATGTTCTCCATATAAATAGTTTGTGACGTATTCGATCGGATAGACCGTCGTCATAATTTCAATATCTTCTAGGGAATCTCTTTTAAAGCATCCGGTTGTTAGCGATGTGATTCCAACTAATAATAACAATAAAAATATTTTTTTAGCTTGCTTCATGTCTTTTCTCCTTTTTTGGTGGGACGGGATCATATCCGGGTTTGCTAAACGGATTGCACCGAAGTACTCGCTTGGTAGCAAGATATGTTCCTTTTAAACTTCCGTGGATTTTGATGGCTTCGATGGCATAATTGGAACAAGTAGGAGTGAACCGACAAGCATCGTGCCAAGGGCCAGGAATTAATTGATAAATTTTTATGAGTCCGACTAGGAAGTATTTCATTTATGTTTCACCATTAATATTGTACTATACCTCGCTTTTTTTTACAAGTTACTTGATTTGAATTATAGTTGGCTTTTTGGCTCATTTTTGATACAATGATTCTGGTGAAGAAAAATGGAAGAACTATTAGAACGATTAAAAATTAAACCAAAAAACAAGAAATTATATGAGACGGCTTTTCAACATTCTTCCTATGTTTACGAGAATCATTTAAAAGCCGATTATGAACGTTTGGAGTTTTTGGGAGATGCGGTACTCGATTTGGTATTGGCAGATTATTTATATAACAATGCTCACGAGTCAGAGGGAGATATGACGAAGGTGCGAGCAAGTTACGTTTGTGAAAATGCCAATTATCAATATGCCATCGATTTGCATTTGAGTGATTATATTAAAGTTGGTCATGGCGAAGAGGAGTCGGGTGGTAGATTTAAAAAGGTCATCATGGCCGATATTTTTGAGGCATTGATGGGTGCCATTTACATCGATCAAGGATATGCCAAAGCAAGACAGGTCATCCTACATATCGTCGTACCATATATTAAAAATCCGGATGTTACGTTTTTTGAAGATTACAAGAGTGCTTTACAGGAAGCCGTACAGACAGATCAAAAGAGTGTCAGTTACGAACTTGTGAAGGAAGAGGGGCCGGCTCATAATCGTACGTTTACGACGGAAGTAAAAGTGGATGACGTCAGTTACGGCGTGGGTGTTGCTGGAAGCAAGAAGGAGTCTGAACAAGAAGCGGCTCGGATTGCCTTATCGAAACTTGCAAAATAAGGAAAGCTGTGCTACGATAGGTGTCACTTTAGGAGGAAATGCTATGAATTACGAAACCAGTAGTTATCATGTATATTTGGAAAGAGTTGATGAGTTTAGATTGACCGAATCGTATCTTTTTAATTCAACAGGCGTACGGTCGTGAGATTGCCTCTTTGTATGTAGACCCGTCAGTTAGTTTATTTAAACGGGAAGACAATAAGGTAGCAACGCATTTGTTATCTAAGTGGATTCTCCCACAATGTATCGGTACAACTTTCAGTTTCAACTCTTCTGTTTGGCAAAAAAGTTCTCGCCAAGATGGATATCTAATTGGAACACTTAGTAATAGACCTACTACAAATCGAAAGATGATGAAAACGATTATTCAACATGTGAAACCGAATCTTTCTAAAATGTCCAATTTATATGTATCTTCTGTCTCACCTCAAAAGATGGACGAATTACAAGACTCTGTTTGCTTAACGAATCAAAAGACAAGAAAACTCGTTAAATAGATGGCCACCCGCAAAACTTTTTAAAATTCATTGTTCTTTCTTAGTTAGTGTGTTATGATAGGCACATAGGGAGGAATATAGAGTGAGTTATCAGAAATTTCATGTTTTGTATGGTTGCAGGCAAGGGGAAACGTTTGACGAGACGGAATGTTTAGATGTCGGTTATGAAGTAAATGGTTATGATGTTGCTTCACTTGCCATTCAACCAGGAAGTGTATCGTTTAGTGTTTTGGATTATTCTTATGGACCTGATGATCCAACACGAGCAAAGGTATTGAATCTATTAAAGAAAAATGGTTTTGCAAGTATTTTTGAACCGGAGATGTTTGCTAGTGTTAGTGCTGGCTTATCTATAACAGATTCAGAGCAGGTAGAACAAATTTTAAATCGTACGAAAAACTTTTTGAAAGGTCAAAAGAACGTTAGCTATCGTCCTTTAAAGCCTACTTATGAATACGAGTTAGAAAAACAGTTAAAATATCATAAACGTTATTCTGGATAAGATGCCACATCGGCATTTTTTCTTGCGTTTTTTCCTTTTTTTGCTATAATATGTGTCGAAAAAAGGAGATTGGTGAAAATGAACATATTATTTACTTTGTTGATTCAAAAGCCTATTGATTTTACTCGTCAAGATTTATCAAAAGATGGATCTTACGAAAAGGTCGATGCTGAACGACTTTATTTATTAGAAGAAAATAAAAAGACGGGGAATGCTCTTTATATTTTAGATGGAAAAACTACAGATTTTAGGAATCCTGAAAAACGCACTTATCTCTTATCTTCTATCGATGGAACTGTTCGCAATTGTCCAATTAGCGAAGAAGAGTTAAAACATCTTCCAAACCGAAATACTTTGCCGTGTTTGGCTAATGATTTTGAGAAGTTTGGCTCTGTACTTCCACACGATATTCCTGTTTCTCATAGTGGAACTTTAGAAGATTTTAGAAGTGAACTTTCTTTTGGTTCCTCATTGCTTTCTATAATTGATTCGATTTCTGATGACAGTTGTCTTCCTTGTGACCAAATTTCTTGTTTTCCCCATCATTTTATGAATTGTGCTGCAATCTTTAATCGGTTTGGACAATTGGTAAACGTTTTTGTTAAATTAAAGAAAGACAGGGACGATGGTTCGATTGTATATTTTTGTAATCTGAATCATGTTTTTTCGGATTCTGTAAGTGACGAAGTAAAGAATACTATTCGTCGTTCTCTCAAATGCTCTTTTTCTGATTTTAAACCGTCTGATGTCTCTGAATTGTCGTTAAAAAATGGTGCTCGATTTTTTGTTCAACCGATGAAAATTAAAGATGCTAAGATGAGTAGAGCATTTCAAAATGCGGATTTTGTTTTGGCTAATTATGGCAGTACAGCATTTCTTTCTTCTATGATTTATAATGGTGGATCTGTAATTTGTATTCAAAACAAAGCCATTACTTACGATAATTTCGTTCCATTTAATGATGCTTATCAAGATTGTGATGATGAAATAATTAATCCAAGTTCAAGACCGGCAAAAGCAAAAATATTACGATTTCCACATTGAAAATAATAAAAAGAGATTTCAATTTGAAAAAAATCTTTTTTTTTGCTATAATGAGAAAGGTTTCATTTACGATGAAAAATTAAGAAAGGAGATTTATTGTGAATAAAATTAAAATATTTGCTTTAGGTGGCTTGAACGAAAACGGTAAAAACATGTATGTCGTATCCGTAAACAAAGATATTTTTATATTTGATGCCGGCCTAAAGCATGGGACAGATAATATGCTAGGAGTGGATTATATCATTCCTGATTTTACGTATTTAAAACAAAATGAAAAGAGAATTCGAGGAATCTTTTTAACCCATGGACATGATGAGAATATGGGAGCAGTTCCTGATATTCTAGAAAGTATGCCAAACATTCCTGTTTACGGAACTCGTTTGACGATGGAAATTTTAAAACAGGATTTGGAAGAGAACCACATTCGAGCAAATCACTTACATGAGATTCGACCTCATAATAAAATTGATTTTGGTCATGGACTTTCTATTTTCCCAATCAGTGTGACACATTCGATTCCAGATGCGGTCGCATATGTTCTTTATACGAAGGATGGTGCCATCGTCTATACGGGAGATTTCGTCTTCGATTCAACGATGATGGGTTCTTATAAAACTGATATTGGTAAACTTGCATACGTTGGCAAACAAGGTGTTTTGTGTTTGTTAAGCGAATCTTTCTATGCGGATAAAGAGGGCCACACGAGTCCGAATAACCGCGTTCGTTCTGTCATTCGAGAAGTTTTGCGAAAGAGTGACGACCGTATCATTGCAACAATTTTTACGGCTCACATTTATCGTATTCAAGAAATCTTTAATGAAGTCATGAAGACCAAACGAAATATCGTCGTCATGGGAAAAAATTTACAAGATACAATCAATAAATGTTTGGATTTGGGATATTTGACGTTTGATCGAAGTCGAATTGGTGACTTATCTAATTTAAATGATAAGAACGTTGTCGTTTTGATTTCCGATGGAAAAGAAAAACCGTTTGCCAATTTAGACCGTATCATCAACGGGTTTGATAAATATATCAAATTAAAGGAAACGGATACGATCTTTATTACAGAGCCTGCTTATGAGGGGATCGAGAAGAGAAGTGCTGAAATCATGGACGAGATTGCCATGCATAATTGTGATGTCGTTGCACTTTCTACTAAGAAACATCTACTTCATCATGCTTCTAGAGAAGATTTGATGTTGATGATCAACTTGATGAATCCGAAGTACTACTTCCCAGTCAAAGGGGAGTACCGCAAGCAGTATGCTAATGCCGAAGTAGCAGAAAGTTTAGGAATTCCAAAAGAGAACATCATTTTAAAACAAAATGGCGATATTGCAAGTTTTACGAATGGAGTACTAGATCACTCTACTGAGAAAGTGCCAGTCGATGAAATCTTAATCGATGGTAAGAGTCAAGGTGACATTGGAGAACTTGTCTTAAAAGACCGTGAAATGTTAGGGGAAAATGGCATCGTCATCATCAGTTGTACGTTAGACCGGGCAACGAAACAAATTTTGGCAGGACCAGAAGTACTTACGCGTGGATTTATCTTTGTTCGTGATAATTTAGACTTAATTAGTGAAACCAAAGAAATCTGTTTGGATATTATCAATCAAAATATTGCGGCAGATGCTCATCGTATCGATTATAGTCAGATTAAGAACGAAGTTCGTGAGACTCTAGGAAAGTACTATTACAAAGAAACAGAATGTAAACCGATGATTATTACTGTCATTCAAGAAGTCTAAGGACTTCTTTTTGTTTACTTTTGAACGTATTTCTGTTATAATACTCGCCAAGAAAGAGGGATGGCTAGTGACAAATCATGAAGTAGAGAAAGATGTTAAAGAAGCATTGCGTATTATTCGTAATGGTTTTTCAGTTCCACATTTTTTAGTTCAGTCCGATTACAGTAAAGTTTTTGCCTTTAGTAACGAATGGATTCCAGGGTATTTACCTTATTTTTCGATAGCGAATCAACCGGCACTTACCATTACTGGTTCTTTGGATCAGGCTTTGTTTTTAGCCCAAAATGGTGCTTCTTCCATCGATGCCTTTGATAAGAATCCGTTGGTCAAATATTATGGGAAATTGAAGTTAGCAGCCATTAGATGTTTATCTAGAGAAGAGTTTTTGGAATTTATTCCAACTTCTGATAATCCCGATGCATCGTTTTCACCAAAGATTTGTAATGAGATTTTTTATGAGATGCCAGAGGATGCACAGAAGTTTTGGTTTTCTATTTATAGGAATGTGAAAGATTCTAGAAAGATTGCCAATTTATTTCGAACGGAAATGGTGCCTTTGATTTCGGATGCAAATTACTATTCAGAAGAAAACTACGACAATTTACAAAAACGTTTGAATCAAATTAATATTCGGTTTTATACGGCTGATTTTTCATCGTTACCACAATGTATTTTGAATAAAAAAGGGTATTATGGAACCATTTTATTATCCAACATCTTTGATTGGGGCGACTTTAGACCGTATGGAGCAGCTGATTATGTGACAGAATTACATTCTTTTTATTCTGTTGTCGAACATGTTGTCAAACCTTTGTTAACAGATGATGGTGTGTGTCTTGCGAGATATTATTTTGGAGATCATCGTGACGACGTGGAAACGTTCATGGAACATCATTCCTTAGAGGATTGTCCGAAAGAGTATGTCAAAGTGCGCGGTGTTCCTTCTGTCGATTTGTACCGAAAGTCTAAATTCTTAGGAAACGATTGATTTTGTTTGACTATTTTGTGGTTTTGTGTTTAAATATTATATGTTTGAAGCCTCTTAGTGCTCAAACCACATCAAAAAGGTTAAAAAACAAGTTTATTCTTGTACCTTCCGAGTGAGTCTAGTCAAAAAAATAAGGAGGTATATTCATGAAAGCAGTTATTAGACATGGTGGAAAGCAATATTACGTAACTGAAGGAACTGTTCTATTTTTAGAAAAGATTGCAGCAAATGAAAACGATACAGTTACTTTTGATGAAGTTTTAATGCTTGATGACAAAATTGGTAATCCGCTTGTAAAAGGTGCTACTGTTTCTGGAAAAGTTTTGAAACAAGGTAAAGGTAAGAAAATTACGATTTATACTTACAAACAAAAAGGAAATAGTAACCGTAAAAAACAAGGTCATAGACAACCATATACAAAAGTTGAAATTACAAAGATTAATGGTTAATTATGATTAAAGTTTCCGTAACGAAAAAGAATCAACAAATTCAAGAAGTATCGATTCAAGGTCATGCGATGTACGATGATTTTGGAAAAGATATCGTCTGTGCCGCTGTCAGTTCTTGTGTCATTACGACCGTGAATGGCATTTTAGAGATCGATAAAGATTGGATTTTAGCGAAACAAGATTCGAAAGGCGTGTTGATTCAAGTACAAAATAGTAGTGATGTTTGTCAATCGTTACTTGCCAATATGATTTCTTTATTGGAAGAGTTACATGACCAATATCCGAAGAATTTAAAAATAATTAGTAAGGAGGATACCAAATGAGATTTTTGTTTAATATTCAGTTATTTGCTCACCATAAAGGACAAGGTTCTACATCTAATGGTCGTGATTCTATCGGTCGTAGACTTGGTGCCAAAGCTAGTGATGGTGAATTTGTAACAGCTGGTTCTATTCTTTATCGTCAAAGAGGAACAAAAGTATTCCCTGGTGTAAACGTTAGAAAGGGAAGCGATGATACTCTATACTCAACTGTAGATGGTATCGTTAAGTTCGAACGTGTCGGTAAGGATAAGAAGCAAGCAAGCTGCTATCCAGTAGGAGAATAACCGTAAAAAGTGGCAATAGCCACTTTTTTTGTTTGCTTTTTTTTGATATGATGATGAATGACAAAGCAATATGGAGGTGCTATTATGGTCGATTTGAAAGCGTTACAAAAACAAGTTTATCAAAATAAGATTGAAAAAGGATTCAACGTGACGAACATTGAAAAAGAATTCTGTCTAGCATATGGAGAAATGGCCGAAGCGTACGAGGCGTATCGGAAAAAGAAAGATGATTTAGGAGAAGAGTTTGCTGATGTCATCATCTATTTATTGGGTTTATCCGAAATTTTAGGAATCGATTTGGAACATGAGTTACTTCATAAAATTGAGAAGAACAAACATCGTGAGTATCAAAAAATAGATGGTGTCACTGTCCGTACGAAGGAATACGAAGAATCGGTGTAAAAACTTGTCTATTCTATTCGCTTTTTTACCTTCTGGGTATATAATGAAGAAGGTAAGAAGGTAAGGGGAGTTTTATGAAAGAACGTAAGTTTATTGATTTTAATGGTGTCATTTTAGATACAGAATCTAGAATGATCGAGTTGAAACGGCAATATCCAGGACTGACATGGAATGAATTTGCAAATACATTGGATTGGGATTTTTTACTTCGAACATCACCAGTAATCGATGATGCTATCGCTCTTTTACGGGAGGTTTCGCAAATGGACGATGCTAGAACGACGATTTTGACAAATGTCGATTTGATTGTAGAAGAAATTGCTAAAGTTCATTTTTTACGAAACCAAGGAATTACGTTGCCAATTCAATTTGTTCCGCCATCTATCCAAAAGTCTGAAGTTTATATTCCTGATAAGGATGATATTTTGGTAGACGATAGACCAGATAACGTCATGTTTTGGAATCAATGTGGTGGCAAAGGCTATTTGTTTGATCCTAACGATCAGTTTCCGGAGTCGTTACCTAAAATAAAGAGTTTGAAATATTTATGGAAGTAGTGCTAATATCGTTAAAATTTGACAAAATATCGATAACGTGATATAATCTAGGCAATTATAGGAAAGGGTATGTTTTATGAAACAAAAACAAATTAAGAAGTATACGAGTGAAGAAAAAAAACTATTTGAGCAATTTGTAAAAGGGATTGAAAGTTTGCCGAAAGTACCGTGTGGTGAGCCTTATGATGTAAGTGATTATGATAAAAAGAATCAGAAGGTATTACAAGAAATTGATCAAAATCGCAATCATCCTTGGATTAAAGAAGTGTGGAATGTCAATCGCAACACCCATTTAGATAAACCGGCAATTAAATATCGTGGACATATATTTACATATCGAGACTTTTTTATTCAATCTTATCGATATGCGAAGGCCTTAAAAGCAAATGGAGTAAAAAAAGGTCAGGAATTTGTATGTTGTATTGAAAACGTTCCGGAATTTCCGTTTTTAATGGGTGCAGCTAGTATCATTGGGGCTAAAGTTAATTTAGTTTCAGCAGATATGGATAAAGAATATTTAAAAGAAATTATCGCAAATGCAGATGCTCCTTATATTTTTGTGAGTGATAAGAATTTTGTCGAATTTGCACCGACTTTAAAAGAAGTCGATTCTAACAAAAAGGTTATTATATTACCTTTAGAATATTCTCTTCATGGCGATAATTTGTATCGTGAATTGACAGAAAAATATTATAAATTGGATCAGGTTGCATTTGAACAAGCGAAACAAGAAATTTCTAATTTAGTAGATATCGATGAATTTTTAAATTCTGGCAAATCTTTTGATGACGCTAAAGTTTTTGAAAGTACTGGATTGAACGATGAATTTACTATCACATACACATCTGGTTCTACTAGTTCGAATCGTCCGAAAGGATTAGTCCATTGCAATCGTAGTTACATTACGATGGGACGTTATCATGATCCTAAATTATCTGGTATTCCTTCTATGAAAGATAGAACGATGCTTGCTTTTGTAAGAACGATGTCTGATACGGATTTTATGTCTGCTGTTTCTGATTTATTTTTACAAAGTGGAACTACTGCAATGGAACCAATTAATGATTCTAAATTTGTTTTAGATAGTATTGCTATGAATAAACCTTCTGTTGCAATTACTTCTCGTTCTGTCTGGTTGGATGTTATGAAAAGACAGCGTTCTGAACCGAGATATAAGAATCTAACGTTTGATGATTTGATTGCACCGATGTGTATTGGGGAACCTTTAGATGCTGGTGAAGAAAAGCAATTGAATCGTTGGCTTAGAAGTATGAAATCTGGTGTTGCCTTGACAAAAGTTCCAATTGCTTGTATGAGTTTGGCAGGTGGAGATTCTGAACATGGTGGAATTTTCCTTGTTATGTACCGAGCATATCAAGCACCTAAAATGAAATTGTTTGGAATTCATGAACCGGCAGGAATGGGAACTTATGGTATGGTTCAAGTGAAGGCATTACGCCCGGATGGAACTCATTGCGATTTGATGGAACCGGGTCAATTAGTTGCTAATTCTCCTTGTACCATGGAAGGGTATCGAAACAATCCAAAAGCAGAAAAAGAATTTTGGATTACGGATGCCAACGGTAAAAAATGGGCAAACTTAAATACTTTTGGTTATATTGATCGGTTTAATAATATTTATGTAAAGGGTAGAATGAATCTATCAAAAGGAGACATTCCAAATTATCAAATTGCAGAATCGATTTTAAAAGATACAAAAAAGATAATGTCTTGTGAAGTTGTAAATAGTGAAGTAGATGGGGAACCTGTATATGTTGCTCATATCGAACCTCAGATTGATACTTCTTTTGATGAAGACAAAGTTTTAACTGGTGCTGCTCTTCGTTGTCGTTCAAACTTTAATGAAGATCTTTTGGATCGGTTATATTTTAGAATACATTCTAATGAAGAATCATTCGAACTGACACCAACTTTAAAGAGAAGTTTCAAAGCATTGACAGATGAAGGGGTATCCGAAAAATGTAAGTTAGCCTCTGACTATCTTCCAAAAGAAAAAACGAGTCAATCGACACGTGGAAAAACTCTTATTTTGAAGCCATAATCAATGGCTTTTTTTATGTAGAAAATTAATTGCTGTGTCTGCTTATAAAAGAAAAATTTGCTATTTTTTTCTTTCATGTTATAATGAATAATAGAGGTGTTTCATATGACAAATAGCATGCATTTTTTAATTTTAAGTATTTGTTATATTGCTTTCTTAAATTTTCTTTTTTGGCATAAACAACATATTAATACTCCAGAATTAAATATTTTTGGATATTTATTAAAAGTTAATTTGGTTGGATTGGTTTTGGAATTATTGTGCATATATGGTGGCTTGTATTTTGATTTGGATGGAATTCTTAATATTTTATTCAATCGATTATATTTACTATATTTGATTTTATTTTGTGTGTTATTTATGGTTTATGTCATTGCAGTTTCTTTAGGGATGGATCGATTTCGGAAAGAAGAGAAAAAAATTATTCGTAATGCGGTTATTTTGGGGCTTGCAGCGGGTGTTGTTACAACGTTATTGCCTTTATCTATTCATGCTGATGAATATTTTTATTCATCTGGACCGGCTATTACATCTATTGTAGTATTTTCTGCTATTGCACTGGCAGTTTCTTTGGTTTATATGTTTAAAAACTTCAAATCAGTCAAAATGAAAAATTATTTACCATTATTTCTTTTATTGATTGGGTTAACTCTTGCGTCTATTGTGCAGCAGATTAATCCTAATTATACGTTAATTACGGTTATTGAGTCTTTCGTTCTATTTATTATGTATCATACAATTGAAAATCCAGATATGCGTATGATTGCGCAACTAAATCTTGCCAAAGAACAAGCGGATAAAGCCAATCAAGCGAAGAGTGATTTCTTATCGAATATGTCACATGAGATTAGAACACCTTTAAATGCAATTGTCGGTTTTGGACAAGCTCTTAGTGAAGAAGATTTGCCGCCACAAGCAATGAGTGAAGTAAAAGATATCATGATGGCTAGTGACAACTTATTGGAAATTGTAAATGGTATTTTAGATATTTCTAAAATTGAATCTGGAAAGTTAGAAATCATCAATAAAGATTACAGTTTTAAGAAAATATTTGATGAAGTAGTAACGCTTGCAAAAGGTAGATTGGGTGAGAAACCGTTAGAGTTCCGAGTTGCTTACGATGAATCGATTCCTCCTGTTTTATTTGGAGATTATTCGAGAATCAAAGAGATTATGATCAATTTACTTACGAATGCAATTAAATATACGCATGAAGGGTATATCGAATTAAAGGTAAGTTCTGTTATCAAAGACGATATTTGTCGGATTATTATCTCTGTGGAAGACTCTGGTATCGGTATCAAACAAGAGAACATCAATAAGTTATTTACGAAGTTTGAACGGTTGGGAGTTGAAGAACACGCAACGATTGAAGGGACTGGTTTGGGTCTTGCAATCACAAAGAAATTGTTGGATTTGATGAATGGTCAAATTGTCGTTCAAAGTGTCTATGGTAAAGGAAGTCGTTTTACTGTTGCAATCGATCAAAAAATCTCTGTTGGTCATAAATTAGAAGATACGGCGTCTTTGGATTTAACAGAGTTGGAGACGATGGACTTTTCTTCTAAGAAGGTTTTAGTTGTCGACGATAATGTCATCAATTTAAAGGTTGCACATCGTTTGTTACAAGAGTACAAAGTTCAGATTACAGAAGTTCAGTCTGGTCAAGCGGCTATCGATTTAATCAATGCTGGTAATACGTACGATTTGATTTTGATGGACGATATGATGCCTAAGATGAGCGGGGTTCAAACGTTACAAAAATTGAAGACGATTCCGGGATTCCAGATGAGGGTTGTGGCCCTTACTGCCAATGCCATTACGGGTATGCGTGAGAAGTATTTAGCAGATGGCTTCGACGAATATTTGGCTAAGCCGATTTCTAAAAAAGAACTTGCAAAGATTATTAAAAAAATGTTGGGTAATTAACGATATTTTATGATATAGTTATATATAGAAACTAAATGGTAAGATAGGAGATAATTATGAAGGATGTAAATTTATTAGTAAATAATGGAGTTAACGTAAACAAAGCATTGGAATTATTTGGAGATATGGCAACATACGATGATACGTTGGTAACATTTTTGAATGATGCTGAAAACAAATTAAAACAGATTGATGATTACAAAGAAAAGGCAGATATGGCAAATTATGCAATTCTAGTACATTCTTTGAAAAGTGATGCCAAATACTTTGGTTTCGATAAGTTGGCAGAACTTGCTTACGATCATGAGATGAAGAGTAAAGCCAATGATTTCTACTATGTTTCCGATCATTTTGATGAATTGATGACCGAAGCAAAACGAATTGTCAATTTGGTTCGAAAATATTTAGGAAAAGAACCGGTAGAGCTGCTAGATGATGACGATAATGGTAGCGGTACTGGAAGCAAAAATCAAACGATTTTAGTGGTTGATGATTCTGCTATTATTGTAAATTTCGTTAAGAAAATATTCGATAATCAATATAACGTTTTAATTGCCAATGATGGTGCGCAAGCACTTGACATCGTAAAAAATACACCATCTAGTCAAATGGCATGTATGTTATTAGATTTGAATATGCCAAATGTAAATGGATTTGAAGTATTGGATTACTTTAAAAATAACGATTTATTTAAGAAAGTTCCAGTATCTATTATTACCGGTGAAGGTTCTAAAGATATTATCGAAAAAGCATTTACATATCCAATTGTCGATGTGTTAATGAAACCGTTTAATGAATTGAACGTCGAAAGTATCGTCAATAAAACAATATCATTTAAGAGTGAGTAAGTCACTCTTTTATTTTTTATAATTGTATGGTATAATTAGAAACAGTTTTGGAGGTGGTCGCATGTTTGTAGATGACGTAACGATCAAAGTAGAAGCTGGTAATGGTGGAGATGGATGTTTGGCATTCCGCCGGGAGAAGTATATTCCGATGGGTGGACCATTCGGTGGTAATGGTGGTCGTGGCGGAAGTATTATTTTCCGTGTCGATGAAGGTCTTCATACGTTGCTTGATTTACGATATCAAAAATTATTTAAAGCGACGAAAGGTGAGAATGGAAAAGGTAAGGGAATGGATGGCGCTGATGCTAAGGATGTCATCGTCAAGGTTCCACCTGGTACGGTTGTTACCGATACCGAAACGGGACTTATTTTAGCGGACTTGAAACACAATGGCGATGAAGTTGTCGTTGCCAAAGGTGGTCGTGGTGGTCGTGGTAACATGGCTTTCAAGACACAAAGTAATCCGGCACCCAATTACGCCGAAAACGGAGAACCTGGAGAAAAGAAAACTCTTCATGTCGAATTGAAATTACTTGCTGATGTCGGCCTTGTCGGACTTCCTAGTGTCGGTAAGTCTACGATTTTATCGATGGTATCTCGTTCGAAACCGAAGATTGCTGCTTATCACTTTACGACACTTTCTCCAAATTTAGGAGTTGTAAAAGCCCGTGATGGCAGAAGTTTCGTCATGGCTGATTTACCGGGATTAATTGAAGGAGCCAGTGAAGGAGCAGGACTTGGCGACCGTTTCTTACGTCACATTGAACGAACCAAGGTCATCGCTCATGTCATCGATATGGGTGGTGTCGAAGGACGAGATGCGTACGACGATTATGTTATGATTTGTGAAGAACTCGGCAAGTTTAGTCAAAAGTTATTGCAAAAACCTTCTATCATCATTGCCAATAAGATGGATGTCGAAGGCGCAGAGGAACGTTTAAAAGAATTTAAAAAGAAAGTAACGGGCATTCCAATTTATAAAATTTCTGCGATGAAACATGAAGGTTTAGAAGACGTGTTAGATGCTCTTGCCGATTTAATCGATCAGTCTAAAGAAACGGATGAAATCTACGAAGATGATCAATACGAAAGTCACGTTCTTTATAAGTTCCAAAAAGAAGCACCTTATACAATTACAAAAGAACGTCAAACCAAAGATGGAGCAGTTTGGGTTATCAAAGGTGCCGCCCTTGAAAAACTTCTGCGCATGACGAATTTCTCAACGGATGAAGCAGCTTATCGTTTTGCTAGAAAGTTGACGAAATTAGGAGTCGATGACAAACTTCGTGAGATGGGTGCTAAATCTGGTGACATCGTTCAAATATTAGATTTCTCATTTGATTTTAAAGAATAAAAAAGAAACTATTGCAAAAATAGTTTCTTTTTTGGTTGTTCACTAGGAAGTAATTTTTCCAATCCTTTTAGTTTGTTTAAACGATCCTCGATTGCTTCTATTTCTTTTAAACTGTACAAATCGATATCGTTTGGACCGATTGGCTGTGTCGTTGCAACTTTTTCACTACGACGAACTAACTTGATTTTTTCTTCGTTTGCTAAAACATCTTTTAGACTTTGATATAAGTGTAACTTTTTGCAATACTTGCTTTTTGATATGTAGATAGCACAGACGATGCCACCTGCTAAGGCAACTCCTAGGCCAACTGCTAGAACTGGTATTGCGGCCCCAATTGCAACGCCGTATGAAGTAATTGTAAGTGCACCAGCACCGATGCCGCCACTGATGCTTTTTATGAATCTACTATGATTTCGTTTATCTTTAAATTGTTCGTCGTATGCGGCGATGTCTTTTGCCATTATGGTGTCTAATGTTTGTTTTGTTTCTGGTGTATTTTGCAAATAG
>OLPF01000185.1_pt1 | contig 72129 bp, 68 predicted proteins | sample 1673121 | NCBI WGS metagenome assembly OLPF01 (sample SAMEA3136756, study PRJEB25190) | human gut metagenome
TTTTCTCTGCTTATTCTTTCCATAAATTTCCTCCTAACTATAATAATTATACTATTTTTTATTATTATAGTCAAGTTTTTTCAAAATTATAAAAAAACTTTCTATTTTTATAAAGTATTTTCAAATACTTTGCATACTTTTTATTTAAATTTCCTAAAAAATAATTAAAATAAGAAAAAATATCAATAGATTCTGAAGCCTAAAAAAGAGATGAATTTTGACATTCATCTCAAGTAATTTATGTATTTTTAAATACCTTTGTTACACTAACAGTAATATCATCTTTTAGAGTGCCATCATTATTTGCAAATGCAATTTTAGTTATTTCATCTGCTATTACTTTTATATTTTTTCTATAGTCAACATTCTTTAGATAATTTATTATTGTTGTGTTCTTCTCATCATCTAATATAACCCCGTCTGTTATTTGAACTACTATAGCACCATCAGATGCATTGTACGTTATTGGAAAATACTCTTTTTCATCTATAATTCCACTAGGAAGATTCATAGATGTAATTTTTGTAACATTCTTGTTTTTATCTAGTATATATGTAGGTGCTGCGCCAAGTTTAATTAAATTTAACTTTCCTGTATTTAAATCTACAACGCATGCGTCAACCGTTGCATACTCACTATCATTTATTCTTAATTTTATAACACTATTTAATATATCAAAAGTCTTAGATACTTCAAATCCATTCTTAAATAGTTTCTCTAAAGTAGATATTACCATTTTTGAACTATTTGCAGCTTCAATTCCACATCCTGCCCCATCACTTAAAACTACAATATATTTTTTATCTACAAGCTCACATGACATGTAAGAATCTCCACATATATCCTCGTCTTTTTTGGTATTGCTAATTATCCAATTTTTAACTTCATATTCTGGTATAGAGACAACTTTTATTCTTGATTTTTCAGTTTTACTGCTATTTAAAATCAATTTTACTAACACTTTTGTCTGTGTTACCTGTTCTATTGCATGTATTATTTCCTTTTTCTGCTTGTCTATACCTGTTAAGATATCAGTTATAAAAGTATATTCTAAATTTCCATCTTTATTTTTGTACTCATCTTCATATACATTATACCCTGCCAGCTTTAATTCATTTCTTATTTTTGTTTGCCTCTCATCCTTTATAGACATAGCTGCTTTTATATTTTTAGACATTGTCTTTAATATACTAGAAATTTCTTTATATTTTTTTGACATTTTCTTGGAATTTTCGGCCTCTTTTAATTTAAGAACCTTAACAATTTTTACATTATTATATATTTCGCCTATTCCTTTTATTAGCTCTGACTTTTTAGAACAATTTAAATCATCAAATATCCCCTCATCAATACTATCATTTTGCTCATATTTAGTAATTATGTGGTCAACAATTAAATTAATTCTTTCTATATTTTTACATTTTTTCTTTTCTTCACAATCAATACAATCAATATCTATAGTTTCTAATATATATCTCTTAATTATCTTTTTTAGTTCTTTTTTCTCGTCTTCGTCTTCCAAAACGTCCACTTTTGAAAGCTCGTCAAAAATTTCAGATATGGCATTTATCTTTTCTTTTGTATCACTTGCAACATCTAAAACATTTTGATAAGGTTCATCTAAGGTATTGTTTTTGTTAAATATACTATCAAGTTTTGTTTCAAGCCTTTTTGGAATAAGTAATAAAAATGTTGATGAAATTAACAATTCTGTAATTCTTACAGTTATATCAGATATTCCACTTGCATAAAATACAATATATAAATTTCCAATAGCAAATCCTATAAGAACAGCAATTTTTCCAAATTTACTTAAAACCCCAGAAATAGCTCCACTAAATCCAAGCATTATTATAGTAATAATATCAATATCAGTTACAAATGTCATAAGAAATCCTGTAGCAAATCCAGCTAAAAGGCCAGTTAAGACTCCTGATTTCCATCCATAAACTAAAACTAATATGAAAAGTAAAATGTTCATTAATGATACATTAAAAATGCTAACACCATTTAATATACTAAGTGTCATTGCAAAAGTAACAATCATAGCTACTTTTTCTTCGCTTGAATAAACATATCCATTTTTAAAATTAATTATCCCATTTATTCCATTTACAAATAACATATAAAAGATGATTATCATAAAAAAGCTTTCTACTAGTGTTATGGCATTTAGTATTAATGTAGAATTTATGAAATTTATTAATAGTTCTGTAACGGTAAATGATATAAGCAACTTTAGTAATACTTCATATTTTTTACTTATACCTTGTATATTTATTATTGCAGTAATTATTGTAAAAATCACAAATATCCCTAAAATTTCGCAAATACCAGTAGAATTCATCCCACAAATAGTCATTCCAATTACTGATGGAACTGCAACTACTAGAAGAGGAACTGAAAGTGCACTTGCCACTCCAAAAAGTATGACAGTAAATAAAGGATAATTTCCTATAAAAATCTGACTAGATAATATTAAAGAAAAAAAGATAAAAACAACATTTTTAATATTAAAAAATTTTATTACTGCGTTAATTATTATAGATAACTTACTATCTGTATCAAAATACTTACTATAAACCATCAAAATCTACCCCTTTATTACTTCATATTATACAACCTTAATTACTAGATTTTTGTCATATTTTAATTTACATTTATATTTTAATAGAATACACCAAAGCAGAAAATTTCTACTTTGATGTATAAATACTATCTATATATTAACTTTTCTACGTTTTCTTGTCTTCTTTTCTTCGTTTTCTAATTCTACTACCATTTCAACTTTTGTTTTAGCAGCTCTATTCTTTTTAGGCTTTTCCTCTACTTTCTTAAAAAGTTCATCATCATAATCTATCTCTTCTTTTGATTCCACTTTTTTTAGTTTTCCTTCACTTTCATCATTATCTGGTTTTTCTTTATCTTCAATGGTTTCTTCTTTTACTTCTTCTTTTACTTCTTCTTTTTTATTTTCTTCATTTTCATTGCCATCATTGCTTTCTTCTTTTGAATCTTCTGAAATACATAAAGCTTCAGAAAGTATTTTTTGCATTTTTTCTGATTTAGTACTCTCAAGTGCTCTTGACATGATAAACTCGTCTAACTTTTCAAATTCAAAATCTGCAACAAGTTTAGAATATTCTAAGTACTCATCTTCTGTTTTTATTGTTCTATGTACATCATTTACCATAGTTTTAATCTTCATATCATATATTTCTTTATATACCTTTATATAATCTTTAAGTGTCATTATCTCATGTTCTACACTTTCATCATATATTTTTTGTAATTTATCGAAGATTTTATCTATTATTTTAAAGTATCTATAAGAATTTTTACATATATTTATTATCAAGTTATATTCATACATGTGTCTGTCTATATCAGACTCTATTCCCTTTAACATAGTTTCAATTACAAATTCTATAAGTTCTCTCTCATCTGATGGCAACTTAGATATATCATAATTATCATTTATAAATCCTACATATTCATCTACTGCTGAAAATAGCTCTTTATACATTTCGTCTGTATATTCTTCTGTTTGAATTTTACTATCTATTTCTTCTGCAATTCTTATTAAATTATTATACTTAGTAGCTTTTGCTTCATCTTTAATATTTTGTTTTACTGAATCTATTGCAGATGAAATTGCAAGCAATCCATACTTTACGTCTTCCCTTGATCTAAACTTGCTTTTTGTTATTCTATCATACTCCATCTCTAAAAATGCAAGTTGAAGTTCAAGTCTTTCTATTTTATCTGTAGAATTAATTTTAGAAACTATATCATCTGGGTAATTAATTTTTAATTCATAAGTTTCTCTTTGCATAATGTCATACTGATATTTTACAAAAACGATTTCCCTTAAAATGTTTTCTTGGGCTTGCTTTTGGTCTTCCCTTTCAGTATCTTTAATAAGGCTTAGATGTTCATCAATAGCCCTATTCATTTTATTCATATTAACCAATATTACAACACTTTGTATTACTCTATCAAAGATGTTAATTTTCTTTTTTGAACTTAAAACTATATCCGCCATATATTGCTCAATCCTCTCCTTTTACTACATTTAAATTTCTTCTTTTGTGAGTACGATTTAGTCTAACTATATTATATATGTTTTTGAAATAATTGCAATAGTTTATTTGTTTTTTTATGGAAAAAAAAGACAAATATTACATTCACGTTGCATTTTTGAAACACTTATGTTATATTATGTAACAAACGTATATTTTTGAATCTATATTAAATTTAATAAGGAGGTATGTCTATGCCACGCAGAAATAAAAGGAACGATGTTGATTCGGCTAAATTCTCTTACAAATGTAATGTTTGTGGAAATTACGTGTTTGTAAGAGCTACTAGCAGTTGGAGAGGCAAAATTCCTTTAACTAAAAAGGTCTACTGTCCATATTGTAAGAAAATGAGAAATTTTTCATCATAACAATGCAATATAATGCAATCAGGGGAGATATCATATTTTTTGATATTCTCCCCTTTTTTATTAATTTATTATACTTTTATATCTTTTCTACAAATAGTAGAAAAATCACAATATTTGCAGCTATCACATTTTTTATTTGGAGAAATGCTTACTACCCCATTTATTATTTCCTCTGATATAGATTTTAAAATATCTCTTATTTTAATGCACATTTCTTCATATTCTTTTTCTTCAAGTAATTTTTTACTATTTCTGCTATATGACATTTTTGATACATCAATTAATCTTTCATTTGTATCAAACCTATTGTCCATTTTATTTAATATTTCTATATCTTTTAAAAATATTCCTTTTAATCTATATTTTTCTATAATTTTATTTTTTATTTCATCTTCGCCAAAAGATTTATCAAGATGTAACATTTTTTCAGATAAAGTAAAATAATTCATAGCTGCTGGAATAACGTATTTCTCACCTTTTTCCTTCATATTTTGTATTATAGCAGAAAGATATGTTAATAATTGAAGTGAAATACCGTCCTTTATATCTTCTAGGGTAATATCTCTGTTTGAGGATTTATAGTCAATTACTCTCACATATAACCTATCATCTAGTCTCATTGTATCTACCCTATCTATTTTTCCTATAAGTTCTATTTTTCTTCCGTCTGAAAGTCTTAAAACTATTGGAGCAAATACACCACTATCACTAAATTCCATTTCGTATCCAAGAGGCAGAAATTCACTTTGTGAAAAACTTTTTGATATAATTTTTATTACCTGCTTTAATGTTATAATTAGTTTTTCTTTAAGTACTTTATACCTTATACTTTCCTTTTGCTTACTTAGTATTTGGTCTAGTTTTTTATTTATTATATCATCTATTTTAAATTCTACATTTTCAAATTCACTAGCATCATTTAAATTTCTCCATGAAATATTATTCTCAAATAAATACTTCGAAAACTCCTCAATTACTCCATGCATAAATGATCCTAGATCCAAACTTGTAACTTCAAATTCTTCCCTTTTTTTTATATTTAAAATATATTTTAGATAATATGAAAATGGGCACTTTTTAAAAGTTTCAAGCCTTGTTATACTAAATCTCACCTTACCGCTCGTAGAATATATTAAATCTGTAGTATAAGATGAGAGCTTGTATGCTACTTTTTTCCATTCAATTACATTTAAGAAAAATGGATCATTTTTTAAATACTCCCATATTCCTAAAATCTCCTCTTTACTTATATCTTTTGAGTCAAGGCTAAGATTTTCTAACATATTTGCTTTAGTAAAGTTTTCTTTTTTCTTAGTTTCCTGTATTACTTTTTCATCTATTTTAACATTAATTGACTCTTGAATTTTATCTATAATTCTGCTCTTAATAAGCGATTTACCACTCATGTTTGAAGATTTTATATAAATATACATATGGTTACTTGCAGTATTAAACGCTTCATAAACATTAAACAGTCCCATATTGTATTTCGTATCAGATTTTTCTTTTAATTTTAACCCAACGTCTTCTAACTCTTCAAGTTCAATATCGCTAAAAATTATATCTTCACTTGGATTTTTCGGAAGTTCTCCCTCATTTGCACCTAATATATAGATATTTCTCTTTTTTCCAGTTTTTGATTTATTTATATCAAGAACCATTACTTGGTTTTGCTCCTCTGGTATAGTTTTAATACACTGTTGTCCTACTGATATTTCAAATATGTTTAAAAACTCTTTAAATTCTATTTTTTCGTCACCATATATTTTATATATACTATCAAATATTTCATTCAATTTAGGAATAATTTGAGCCATTACTTCTTGTTTTTTTATATTCTTTTCTTCTCTTAACTTGCAAAGAAAGTTTTCTAAAATTTCATTTTTTTCTAAATTTTTATATAGCTTTTCTACAAAATATTTTACTGTTTCTTTTTGATTTACATCTATATCTAAATCAAAACTCTCTAATATCTTAATTCTTAAATTATTAAGCCCTGAAATATCATACCCATAACTTGAAGTATAATTTAACGCCTTATACAAACTATAAACATTAAATTCTATTATATAGTTTTCTAATTTTCTTAATTCATTTTGATCAATATTTGCAAGACCTAATTTTAGAGTCTTAATCATTTGTTTTGCGTCATCTTTTTTTACTGCTAAATTTAAAATATTAGATACATACTTAAACAATATATTATTTGAAACATTATAATCCTCATCAATATGGAATGGAATTTTATATTCATAAAATACTTGTTTTATAATATTGCTATAGCTTTCAACATCGGTTATATATAGAGCATTATCTGAAAACTTTTCTCCTATTTTTATACTATCTAATATTTTGTTTGCAACCTCTTCTACCTCTTTTTTCTCATTACTCACTAAAGAAAGATTTATATTTTTTGATTCTATTACTTCTTTTTTGTCATCTAAAAATACCCCATATGAGAGTTCCTTTAAATCTAATGGTTTTTGTTCATCATAATTTATAAATTCCTCTTCTATATCAAAACCATTTTTCGCACACATATTTACTAACATTTTATAAGTTTCATTCGGTATTTCAAAAATATCAGCAGTATTATAATTTTCAATATCTGATATATTACAAGCGTCTGTAGTTATAGAAATTACCACATCGCTACCATTTTTTAAGTACTTTTCTATTACTTCTAGTTCTATTTTTTTAAAATTATTATATCCATCAAAATAAACTTTAATACAATTATTATTAGAGTTTAGATACATATTAATATAACTTGTATCGTCAAGGAAATTATTCTTTTCAATACTTTCCAAATATAAACTATATATGCTCATAATCTCTTTTAATTTCTGTTTTATATTTTTATCTTGTATAGCTAATGATGCTATTTTATCTATATCTTCAATATTTTTTAAATTAAAACCTCTAAAGATATCAATATAGTTTATTATTTCCCTTACAAAGCCTTCTTTATCTCTTACTCTTTCATACTTTCTTATCATCTCTTTATTATCTGAAAGTATCTTACACATCATTATACTTTTATCTATGCTAGACAAATATTTTTCATCTGAGTGTAAATTTATAAGCTTTATAATTTTCTTGACGTATTCACTAATAGTAGTTATTTTTAAGTTTATTATTCCATCTATTCCAAGAGTTTCCATATATTCATTCTCTTCAACTACTCTTTTTTGAGACGGAACAAAGAGCAAGACATCATCATATTCTTTTACATCTTGCTCAATACTTTTATATAAATACTCACTTTTTTTATCACTTTTTGGTCCTAATATTATTCTTAATCCCATAATATCAATCCTTTAACTTAAATTATTGTTTGTCTTCTCTTTTTCATCTTTATTCTCACCATAATCTGATACTAACATTTGCTCATCTTTTATTCTTATATTTTCAAAATCGGGAAGCTCTTTAATATTTTTTATTCCACATGACCTTAAAAATTCATTTGTCACGCTATATGCTGCAGGTCTTCCAGGAAGTTGAAGTCTTGCAACCTCTTCTACAAGTCCACATTCTTGAAGCCTAGATACAGCAAAATCACTATTTACTCCCCTAATTTTTTCTATTTCAGATTTGGTTATCTTTGGATTATAGGCTATTATTGTTAAGGTTTCTAGGGCTGATGTAGATAAATTTTGTTTTTTAGTACTCTCAACAAAAATTTTCACACTATCATAGTATTTTTTTGCAGTTACAAGTTGATATGCCCCTTTTACCTCTATTAACTTCACACCAGAGTCTTCTCCATATTTCTTTGAAAGTTCAAAAATTGCAGATTCTATCTTTTCTGCTCCTTCTTTTAAATTTGAAGAAAGTTCCTCTATTGTAATTTCTCTTCCAAGTGCAAATAATATTGCTTCAATTTTATTTACTAATTCTTTTTCTTCCATATATTTCCTCACATTTTCACTTACATTTTTCACATTATATATTAAATTTTAATTTTTTTCAACTTTATTTTAAATAACACTTGATTTTCTTTTAATATTATGTTAACATATAAATAGCTATATATTCAAGCTAAAACTTTTTAATTAAAAAGGAGATTAATCAATGTCACTTTATGAAAAATCATTCGGAGGCAAGCCCAGGAAGCCTACTACAAAAGATGATATGCCAGACTTCTTGATAAAAGACTGCAAATGTATAGGAAAATGGGTTCCTATTCCACAGAAAAAAAGAACTGAACCATATTTTCCACCGAAGCATAAAACATAAAATTTTATTAGCGAGCACTGCAATTTAAGTGCTCGTTTTTCTTGCCTTTTTTTTTTATATATGCTATACTAATGTAACTAGTTTTTAAAACTATATATAATGGAGATGATTTTTACTAATGTTATGTTCAGTATGTAAAAAAAATATGGCAGTTATTTTTATAAATAAACTTGATAAAGACGGAAAACCAGATAAAAATCCAACTGGTCTTTGTATAGAATGTGCAAAAAAACAAGGAATTGACCCACTTGCAAATATAATGAATCAAATTGGAAACTTATCTGATGAAGATTTAAATAATATGAGTGAACAATTTGAGAGTATGCTAGGAGATATGGGAGCTTTAGATATGGATAACCTATCACAAGATACAGACAGTGATAATGTCGACGCTTCAAAGACTCCCCTAAGTTTTTCTAAACTTTTTGGCTTTAATAAAAATGTAACTAAAGATTCAAATAAAGATTCAAAGGACGATAAAAACAAATCAGAAAAAAAATCTAAAAAGAATATGAAGACAAAATATTTAGACACTTTTGGTGAAAACTTAACAAAAAAAGCTCGTGAGGGAAAACTTGACAAAGTAATTGGAAGGCACAAAGAACTTGAAAGAATTATCCAAATATTAAACAGAAGATCAAAGAATAATCCTGCTTTAATTGGTGAGCCTGGCGTTGGCAAAACCGCTATAGTAAATGCTCTTGCCCAAGCTATAGCATCTGGCAATGTTCCTGGCAAACTTATAAATAAAGAAGTTTATCTAATTGATATGACCTCTTTAGTTGCAGGCACACAATTTAGAGGACAGTTTGAAGCTAGAGTAAAAGGATTAATTGATGAGTGCAAATCATATGGAAATATAATTCTTGCAATAGATGAAGTCCACAACATAGTTGGTGGCCTTGAGCACGATAATTCAATGAATGCTGCTAATATGTTAAAACCTGCTCTTGCTAATGGTTCTGTTCAACTTATTGGAGCTACTACACTTAAAGAATATAGACAATATATTGAAAAAGATAGCGCCCTTGAACGTAGATTTCAACCAGTACTTGTTGATGAACCAACCAAAAAGGATTGTATAGAAATATTAAAAGGTATAAAGGGTTACTACGAAGACTACCATAAAGTTAAAATTTCTGACGAATTAATTAGCCAAGCTGTTTATCTTTCAGATAAATATATACACGATAGATTTTTACCCGATAAAGCAATAGATCTTATTGATGAGGCCTGTGCAAGAGTAAATCTTGAAAATGTTGTTTTAGCTAAAATAGAAAAATTAAAAGCTAAACTGGACGAAATTGCAGATGAGGAACAAGAACTAGAACAAAGTATTGAAGAACAATCAAAAGATGAAATTAAATCCGATACTAATATGAGTACTGAAAATTACGAAATTGCTGCAAAATTGAAAGAAAATAAATGTAAAATTCAAACAGAAATTGATAGTTTAAACAAAGAAAATATAACGTCTGAGGTAACTTTAGATCACCTAGCAAGAGTAATAGAACTTTGGACAAAAATACCAGTATCTAAAATAAGAGAAGAAGAAAGCAAAAAGCTTTTGAACTTAAATGCAAATTTAGATAAAGCAATAATAGGCCAAACAAAAGCCACTAAAGCTGTTTCAAATGCAATTTTAAGAAAAAGATCAGGAATATTAGATGATGTAAAACCACCATCTTTCATATTTGTCGGACCAACTGGTGTTGGTAAAACTGCTCTTGTTAAAAGACTTGCATATGAACTTTTTGATACAGAAGATAGTGTAATAAGACTCGATATGTCAGAGTATATGGAATCACATAGCGTATCAAAACTTATTGGTTCTCCTCCTGGATATGTAGGATATGATGATGCAGGGCAACTTACAGAAAAGGTTCGTAGAAATCCTTATAGTATAGTTTTATTTGATGAGATAGAGAAAGCCCATCCTAGTGTTTCTAACATGCTACTCCAAATACTTGATGAGGGAAAACTTACAGATTCTCAAGGCAGAAGTGTTTCATTTAAACACACAATTATAATATTGACATCAAACCTTGGAACAAATTTTAAAAGTGAAGGTTATGGTTTTGCATCAATTAGTGAAGCAAAACAAAATATGCTTCAAAACAAAGTAGCAGAATCATTAAAAGAGTACTTCTCGCCTGAATTCTTAAATAGAATTGACGATATAATAATATTTAATAAATTATCTTATGATGATATCTGTAAAATTGCATCCCTTATGATTAAGGAACTTCAAGAACAAACTAAACAAAAAAATATATTATTTAACTACACAGAAAAAGTAGTTGACTTTATTGTGAAAAATGGATATAATGACAAATTTGGCGCAAGACCACTAAGACGTGCAATTCAAAAACATATAGAAGATTTACTTGCAACAGAATTTATTAAAGGTAATATTAAAGAAAATACTTTATTTACGCTAGACGTTGATAATAATTCAATAGTTATAACCAAATAAGAAAGGATACTTCTCCTTTCTTATTTGGTTTTTATATTTAATACTAACTTTATATTTCTATATCTTCAATTATTAAATTTAATTCTTTTTTGGAATCTACTTTTATTCCATCTCTTAACTTTTCTATTAGTTCATTTCTTAAAGTATCTTTATATATTTTCATTTCCTGATATAAAGTTTTAGTGTTTTTGTCCTCTAATGAATAAATTACTACTTTGTCTTCACTTTCATTTAAAACAATATCGAAATGGTTAGGACAATATTTATCAATTTTTCTTTTATATACTAATTTTGAATTATTCTCCTCTACTATCTCATATTTTTCTTTCAGCCTTTCTTGTTTTTCCTTTTCTCTTTCTTTTAAATCAGAAAGGGTTACACCATAAACAACATTTTTATTAATTACGGATTCTCTACAAAGTGTATAATAATCTTCATATACCAGCTCTATATCATAAGTTTTTGCTATAACCGGTTCATATATATTGACTTTGTCATCATTTTCCTTTACTTCTGTAGCATCATCTTGATTGTTTACTACATCAACAGCTTCATTTATAGACTTGTTTTTAGAAATTTGCAATCCAACAAAAATTCCTACAATTGTTAGTACAATTACAAGTGATACTAAAAAAATTCTGTACGCATATACTTTTACCATATTTTACCACCTAAATTTATTTTTTTCATTTTTCAATTTTATATACATTTATAAATCAATTTTTAAACTTTTTTTATTTTCAGTTATATGAAAGTTCAAATTATATTTAGCAAGTGTATTTACAACTTCCTCTGACGGATGATTGTAAACTTTTTTATAAGATGAAATAACAGAAATCTTTGGCAAAACTACTTTTATAAACTCATCACTACTTGAAGTCTTAGAACCATGATGTCCAACTTGCAAAACATCTACATCTAAAAGTTCCCCTCTATATTTTTGTAATATTATTCTTTCAGACTCAACAGTAGCATCCCCCATAAATAAAAGTGTTTTTTTACTTTTAATATTACTTTTTATTTCTATTTTATATACTGCACTATTACTATTTATTTCATCTGATGATTCTATTTTTTTATCCGAACAAGGAGACAAACATTTTATTAAAATTTTATCAAAATTAAAGTTATCTCCCCCACATAAAACCATACTTTCTATATTTTTATTTTTTAAATAATCTGATATTTTAACATATTCCTCATTTATATTATGCCAAATTTTTCCGTATGCTACATTTTTTATTTTAATATTCTCATTGTTTATTTCTAAAATTCCATTTATATGATCCTCGTGCATATGAGTTATTAAAATTAAATCTATACTTTTTATATTTTTTGCTCTTAAAAAATTATTTAAAATATTTTTGGCTAAACCTTTTGTTGTTGAACCACAATCTATTACAATTACTTGCCTTTCCTTTTTTATTAATGCCATATTTCCTTGCTTAACATTAAAAAAATACACATACTCTTCAAATATATTAATATATACCTGCTCACCTACAATAAATAAAATGCAAAAAATCAGAATTACTATAAACGTATTTTTAATTTTTTTCCTTCTTTTCTTATTAAAAATTGTTAATATTTTTATATATCGTACTTTAATTATAAATAGTGTAAGCGTTGAGTAATATAAAATAATAGAAAATACACTAAATGATGCAATGCTAATTTGAATATTTTTAGAAGATAATACCTCACATATAGAAATTAATACCCTTAATGGAATATAAAGTGAGTTTATTAAAATATCTGAAATATTAAAAATATATACAAAAAAAATTGATATGTACCCTAAAAAACGTACTATAAAAACAAGTGGAACAACAACTATATTTGATAAAAATATCATAATATTAAACGAATTGAATAAACATATTTGAACTGGAAGAGAAAATAATAAAATTGATAGTGTTAGACTAAAACTTTGGCTAATAAATATAAAAATTTTTTTCATGTATTTGTTATTTATCCCTAGCCTAAAGAGCAACCTCTTTGTTTTAAAATTATTAAATGCTTTTATCTCGTCATATAAAAATGTTACCCCAAGTATTGCAAGATAAGAAAATATAACACTAATGTTAAAAATATTGTACGGATTATACAGCAAAAGAATATAAATTGAAATAAATATTTTATTTATTTTTGAGATTTTATCTTGAGACAATATAGATATTATAACTATAATTAATGCTCTAAATGTTGAAAGTTGCGACTCTGAGAATATAAACAAAACTACACAGAAAAATATCTGTAAAAATTTTATGAAATATTTGCTATAAAATTTTCTTAATTTTTCTACTAACTTAAGTACCATTATAAAACTTCCAGAGGATGCAACAAGAATATGTGAAATTCCTATATTACTTATATTGTTTTTAATATTTTCATCTAACATAATTTTACTTGAATATAAGATTGATTTTAGCAGTTCGCCTTCGTTTACTGGTAAGTTTTCTACTACTTTTTCTTCATACCTTGCTCTATAAGAAAAAATTAATGATAATATATCATTTTTTTTATTTTTTTCCACATTAAGAATTTTATAAGTATTAATTATTCCACATATTCCATTTGAATTAAGATTTTTTTTATAGTTAATTTCATAAGGATTCCCTAGTAATTCTGGTATGGATATCTTTCCTCTTACAACTAGTATATCACCATACTTTAATACATCTTTTTCAGATTTTTCAATGTTTTTATCTTCATCATTTTTAAATATATTAAGTAAAAATTTATTTTTATCATATTTTACAATATAAGACACTTTATCTTTAGAATAACTTTTTAGTGAGATTATTTTTACCTCAAATTTCTCATTTTCGTTAGAATTTTTATATTTTGCCTCATATAAATAAATGCTATATACTACTCTACAGACTAAAATTAATATTAATACTAAAATAAATATTTTATTGTGTTTTTTTATAATTTTTAATATATTATCTAAAATAAAAATCCCTCCTAACATTTTAAGAGAGATTTTAACAATTTTTATTTTATAATTCAAGAAAAAAAAGAGGAAAAATCCTCTTTTTTAATCATTATACTCCATTTGATATCCAATAACATCAATTGTTTCTCCAGATTTTAGTCCAAGTTCTCTTACCTTTTTCATTACACCAAGTTTTTCAAGCATTGACTGCATATAAGCACGAGACTCAACATCAAAAACATTTACTTTGCTCATTATACGTTCTATCATAGGGCCAGTAACATAGTATGTATCTTTCTTCTTTACTACTTCAAAGCTATTATCATTTTGTTCATCAACTATTTCATAATCATCATCAATTTCAACAATATCTTGTTTTTCTATTCCACTTAGACATTCTGCTACATAATCTATCAATTCATCAACACCATCTTTTGTTGCTGCAGAAATCTTAAAAAGCTTTAATTTTTCCTTTTTACAAACTTCTTCAAGCTCTTCTAAATTGCTTTTATTTTGAAGACTATCCATTTTATTTGCAACAACAATTTGCTTTTTAGAGCTTAGTATATCCCCATACTTTAAAAGTTCTGAGTTAATTTTATAAAAGTCTTCAGCTGGATTTCTTCCTTCACTCCCTGTAACGTCAATTACATGTAATAAAATTCTAGTTCTCTCTACATGTTTTAAAAACTTATGTCCAAGTCCAACTCCACTACTTGCCCCTTCTATAATACCTGGAATATCTGCCATTACAAAAGTTTGACCTGCTTTTGATTTTACAACTCCAAGAGTAGGCTCTAGTGTAGTAAAATGATAATTTGCAATCTTAGGCTTTGCAGATGACACAACAGATATAAGAGTAGATTTTCCGACATTAGGATATCCTATAAGCCCAACATCTGCTATCATTTTAAGTTCTAGTTCTAAGTTTTTCTCAACACCTTTTTCTCCCATTTCTGAGAAATTTGGAACTTGCCTTGTAGAAGTAGCAAAATGTTGATTTCCTCTACCGCCTCTTCCACCTTTTGCAACTAAAACAGTATCACCGTCATGTGACATATCTGCTATTATTTTTCCTTTATCACAATCTTTTACTATAGTACCTTTTGGTACACTTATATATAAATCTTTTCCAGATATTCCAGAACATCTAGCACCAGCACCGTTCTTTCCATCATCTGCTTTAAATTCTTTTTTATATCTAAAATCAAGCAGTGTTGACGTATTATCATCTACCTTTAAATAAATACTGCCACCTTTTCCGCCGTCCCCACCATCTGGTCCACCAGCAGCCACATATTTTTCCCTTCTAAAAGTTCTAGCACCATTACCACCATTTCCTGCTTTCACTTTTATTTTTACATAATCTATTACCATAATTTCTCCTTTTACACTAAAGTTTTATTCAATATACATTACATTATAATATATTATGTAAAAAAAGTCCAGTAAAAATGAACAGGCGAGTAAAATTTACTCGCCTGTAAAATGAATTTATTTCTTTAATTTTTCCTTGATCTGACTTGCTGTAACAACTCCTTCTTTAAGAAGCTCACCTGCTACAAGTTCGATTATGTCCTTATTTTCAAGAAGTAATTTTTCTGTCTTTTTGTAGATTTCATCTACTTTTCTTTTTGCTATCAACATAATTTTCTGCTTGTCACTCTCTGTAAGGATTAACTTATTCTGATCATCACAAACAGCAAACAAAGAAATATTCATGAACTCTTCATCCATACCATACTTCATTATTCTGTCTGTGAGCCATTTGGTTGCAATTTCAAGATCTGATATTGCACCAGCATCGTAACCTTTCCTTATAAATCCCTGTGATATTCTTCCAGCAAGAAGCCTTCCTACCCTTTCTTCGATATAGGCATCATCGTAAGAAGCTATTTTGTCCGTTGCTTCGAATAACGTTATGCCATTTGCATCTCCTGTAGGGAATATTGAGGCCAATATTAATTTTTGATCCACAATGTGACTGCTAAGTAACATTGCTACAAAATGTCCCGCCTCGTGCCAAGCTACAACCTTCTTTTCCTCCTCATCCATGGTATTTAACATTTTATAGTTTTCTGCAAAAACCATCTTTACGTGCTCTTTTGAGAGTCTTTTACATCCACGCATCTCAGCAATTGTCATTGCTCTATCAAGCACATCAAGTGTCAAATCTGGGTTTTTAGCATTAGGATTCATGGCTTTAGCTACGATAGTTGTGTACTTGAGTACATCTGAACTTACGGTTATTTTATGAAATTTCATAAGTTCTTCAAGCTTCGACATAATCATTTTAGAAACGTCCTGTATTGAAGGTTCTCTTACATAAATAGGCTGGAATCTACGCTTCATTGCAGAGTCACGTGAAAACGATCTTTGATAATCATCTACAGTTGTAGCGCCAATAAATATGGCCTTGTCTCTTGCAAGAAGTGGTTTTAAAGCACCGCTAAGATCCACACCTGAGTCTTCACAACTACCTGCTCCAAATATTTGATGTATTTCGTCAATGAAGATTATTAATTTATCATGACTCTCAATGTACTGGATTAAATCGTCTGCCTTTTTTTCAAATTCACCACGATATTTAGTGCCAGATATCATCGAATTTACAGACACCTCTATCACATTAAAGCCATAAAATTTCTCTGGACAGGTTTTATTTATTATACTGTGTACGATGGCCTCTACTATTGCCGACTTACCTACACCTGCTTCACCAACCAGCATAGCATTTTTCTTGGTTTTCTTACCAAGAATATTCCAGACTGCCTGTATTTCTTTATCCCTGCATAAAATACTGCAAGGTTCACCTGGGGTTATGGTGTCATTCAAACATCTTGAAAAGCTAGAAATATTTGAAGGAACTCCAGAATAACTACTAGTATTTTCAATTACAGCACCACTTTCCACAAGATATTCCCTAAGATCTTTTAAGTCATACTTAAAGTATTTCTGAATGAACTTAACAGCTCTTGAATTCTCATCAGAAAAAATTGTATGAAGGAATGTCGCCGTTGTAACTGAACACTTTCCATTTATCTCACAGAGCTGCAACGATTTATTTATAACATCTGATAAATCGTCATCGAAGTGAGAAGTGGTTGCACTTGTAACTATACATTCCTCATCATATACATCTGACATTGTGTTTTTTGCCAAGTCAAGCATTTTTTTCATTTTATCGTAAGAGCAACCATACGCTTCTGTGAACATTTTAGAATGACTATGCAGTCCAGCATATACGGTTAAGAAATCTGTTTTTACCTTCACTTTAAAGTTATTTTCACTGACATTTTCTTCATCATAAATAGAAAGAAGACTGTCAATGTCCATAAGCTGCGCAAGCAAAAAGTCAATTGTATTTACTGGCGCTAAAAGATCCTTTATCTCTGTTGCAAGATTTCTTGCCCGTATAAAATACTCGGCAAGATCCACAGAAATGTTATCTCTATTATTCATTGTGACTACCTCCTTGTGGCTGACCATAATCAAAGCTATAATTATGGCTTTGTTGTTACTTTCTTACGCTAAAGATTATAACATTTTTTCATTCATATGTCAATATTATGTAGCTTATTATAAAATCATCATATACAAGCTGTGACTTTCTTTAATATTAAAAAAGAAATGAATCTTGTACAACCAAGATTCATTTCTCAAATTTACTAGCCCCTAATAAAAAATGTCCGATTTTTAAGATTTAGTACAATTTATTGTATAACGTGCTTACTATTACATTTACCTAATACTAACAGCAATCCCAATTATATAAAATATTATCAAATTTCTTATTTAATAAATCATCTTTATTAATAAAGAAGTTAGCTACTCCACAATCTCCCCACATAATATCGTCCTCTGAATCTATTTGTAAAAGCAAAGTATCATACTTTCCATATTTAACTTTATAGTCTCTTGGATCTGATTGAGTAAAAGCTGGATATCCTAATAATTTGTGTCCCCAATTTTCAAACTTTTTATAAAATTTCTCGTCTATTTGTTCTAAATACTCTTCTACTTTCTTTTCTTCAACTATAACATTAAATTTATCCTTTAATATTCTTGCTACTAAAGCTCTAAATCCATTCTCATTATAGTTCATTACTTCCTCACATACTTCAAAATTAATTTTATATGTATCAGTAAAAGGAACATAATTGGGCGTTACATCTTTTAAAGTTTTTACATCTTTATTTTTTATCTCTTCTTCTGTTACATCGTAATTTACATTTTCATGATAAATTACTCTCCAATCAGTTTGCTTATCTTGTTCATCAAAATTCATTCCGTACACATCATCATTTGATGATATGAAAAATTGCAAGATTCCTTTTTGGGGCAATCTGAAGTCGTTAAAATTTTCTTTTTCAAAATTTATTTGCGCTAATAATTTTAATTTCTCTTCTTTACTATCTGTTGGGTATTCTTTTGAAAAATCCCAATATGGAATTCCTCCAAATTTACTATTAAATATAGTTAAATTATCCACTTTTTCCTTATTTATTTTGTATGATTTTATACATGTTTCACTTTTTATAGCATCATATATTTCTTCAATAGTCATATCAATTCCCCCTATTACTTTGGAGTATATTATATATAAAGAAAAAAATCAATTATATATGATTGATTTTTATTATTTTTTCTCCTAACTAATATACACTTACATTTTTTATCTAGCATTTTCCTATTCTTTTTTTCCTTTCTAACTATTTTACCTATTTTATTATGAGCAGTACATGCTTCCTTTTCATTAATTTCTTATTTTCTGGTCTAAACTGCAAAATATGTTTGAGCTAGTGCAATTATTACGATTTTAATATCATTTTTAAGCAATAAAAAATTACAGGTATAACCTGTGGTTTTCTTTGACATCAAAAAAATCATCCTTTTCAGGATGATTTTTGTATTATCTATTCTATTAATTAGAAAAATACATTATGGTACGAACAACGTAGATATTTACAACTTTTTTCACACTTTTAACGATTGATACAAACGTCAATCAATTTACTAAAGTATATCACATTTTTTATAAATTGCAATAACATAAAAAAGTTTTAATATATGTGAATCAATTATAAGTAAACTGATGGCATTTACAATTCCTTTTCTTCGTGTTTATATTGCTCTTGTTTACTTTGTTCTAAAGATTCTCTAATTTTATATACATCATATATTACAACTTTTAACCCTTCTTTTTCTCTAATCTGTTCTATTTGCTTCATTATTTCATTAGTCTGTTTTGAATTAGAACTATCTATTCTTGCAAATATATAACTTGCTTTAGTGTCAAACTCCATCCCTCTTCTGTGCATAACAATTTCTGATTGTCCTCTTGCCTTTAGTAGTTCTGAAAAAGGTGAACTCATTTCTTTAAATTCATTTTCTTCATTGTATTCTAAATTATTAAGTCCTTTATTAGTTGTTTTATAACTATTTGAAGATACTGCAATTGCTTCTGATGTTAATGTTTCTTTATTGAATCCTATTCCAATAATCCCAACAGATGAAGAATTAATCAATTCCTTTCCCTCAAATACAGATGCAGATATTTGATTACTTGTATCTGAATGATAACTATCAAATCCTAAAGAATCAGTATATGAAGTTCCTCTTCCATCTGTTGTATAGTTTACTTTATATTGGTCAAGATTTGCATCTACTTGATTTATCAATTTGTTCAATCTCTTTTGTTCATCCTCTGTTAATTCTTCACTATCATTTCCATTTGTTCTTGCAGAAATAATTTTTTCTTTAATTTTTTCAATCTCTATATTTCTAAACTTTTCTGGATTTCTTATAAATTGATGAATTAATTGAGGTCTTAAATCTTTGTAATTTTCTATAACTGTAACATCTTCTCTAGGTACATACAAATTATCAATTAAGTCTTTTCTATATAAAACTTCATAATCTCCATAAATGTCTTCTAACTCGGAAATATTTTCATCCAAATTATTTTCTATTGCATTTAATCTTGATAATAATTGTTCAGATTCTTTTCCACTTATTCCTTGCAATCTTTGTTTTAAAATACTTAACTCATCTATTTTTCTTAACTGATTATTTGATAAACTACTATGCAGTAAATATTTTTTTCTTCTGTCGTCTAAACTATTAGTATCAGAATTATTTATATCATATAAAATAAAATCAAAATTATTTTTTATATCATCTCTTGAATATATTCCAATTGTCTTCATTAAATATTCTGATATTATTTTAGGTTTATAATAAATATCGTTTGTTTCATCTCCATTTAAAACTCTTTCAAAATCTTCAACTAATTCTGTTTCATTTATGTCTCGTGATAAATCTTTCATGCTTGATTTTCCAACTTTTATTCTTTCTGCAAACGTATTTTTACGTTTATTACTATTTATAATATATTCTGTAAAATGTGATTTCAGTTCTTGTAATAATTCTTGATTCTCTTTTGAAAAAGCATCTATATTTAATCCTTTAACTGACTCATAATAAAAATCATTAAAGACATATTTTCCAGTAACATTACCTATTAGTAATACACTTGCATAAGTACTTCTTTCTTTTGATTTCAAATAATTTCTTATATTATTTGAAAAATCTTCTTGATTTCTACTTTTACTAATAAGATGAAAAATTTCTCTTTCATTTGAATCTTTACTTCTACTTATTAATGTATCAGAAAAACTTTTATCAATATTAAATTTTTTAAACTTCCTTCCATACCTTATATTATATACTATTTTTTTCAAAAAATCTTTTGAATCCTTTACAACAGCAATTTCATTCATTACTTTATCTCCTTTGTGATTTATTAAAATATATAATATACTTTTTATCATAAAAATTATATAATATTAGAGAAAATTATTCAAGGATATATCCAACGAAATCTTTACTCTTATAAAAGCAAACATGAAAATACTTATTATCGCTCTATATTACCCTCTTAACATTTTTTTGTTTTCTTTTTCTAGTTGTTTTAAACTTTTCTTCGAAGTAGGTAAATTCTCTGGCATAGTTCCTCCATTTTTAGCAATTACTTCTCTTATATTTTTTCCAATATTATAATGAGTTTTATTTGCTTCTTTTTCACTACAAATATTATCTTTTTTTAATCTTGATTCAGTAATGCGAAAGAGATTTGCTGCAAGTTCTTCACTACCCATATTGTCTAAAATATCTTCTCTATACCTTAATCCTTTTCTTTTAGCTATATCATCTGCTGTTTCACCATTATACAATACTTTATAACCAATGTTATGAAATTTATCAAAATTTTTAACCCTTGCATTTTTTGCAGCCTGATTTAAAGAATAATTTCCTTTTCTTGTTAAATTTCTTTGATAAAATCTTTTTTCATCTTCTGTTAACATACTATATTCTTTTTCTGTAATTTCTTGTTTTCTAGTTTGTACTGCAAAATATGTTTGAGCAAGAGCAATTACTTTTTTTCTACTATCTCCGTTTTGTGCTATTAAGTAACAAGCATAACGAGTTAACTTGTAATCTTTAATTTCTTTTTTAGCGCCAGAACCTATTTGAACCATTTTGTCGGCGTCGACAAAATGGTCAAATGCACCTATACCACTATTTTCACAAGATTTAATTGATTTTTTTACAACACCTTCAAATTTTCTCCATTCGGTATAATCTAAAACTTTTTGCAATTCTCTAGCATACCAAAATTCAATCCCACTTTCATCAATATGTCTTATCTCTTCAAATAATTTATTAGTCTTATATATATCGTTCAATAGTATCATCTCCATTTCATAATATTTTATTATCTACTATTTAAACGTTATTGCAGAACGGCTGTTTGGAAAATTCAATTACTTTTATTGATTTTTTTATATTATTGCATAAATATGAAACTACTTTTCATTCCTACGATTTTAATATCATTTTTAAGCAATAAAAAACTACAGGTATAACCCGTGGTTTTCTTTGACATCAAAAAAATATCACCCTTTTCAGGATGATATTTGTATTATCTATTCTATTAATTAGAAAAATAAATATATTATGGTGCCCCAGAAGCGATTCGAACGCCCGACCCACGGCTTAGAAGGCCGTTGCTCTATCCAACTGAGCTACTGGAGCATCAACTACCTAATTATGATAACATAAACTTTTATAAAATGCAATACTTTTGCAAAAAAATATAAAAAAAGTGTCAAAGATTTTGACACTAAAAAACTAAAAGTTTATTTCTTTTTTCATTTTATCATGGTTTTGTTCCAAGTATTCATCATAAGTCATTCTTTTATCTATCACACCATTCTCCGTTATTTCTATTATTCTATTTGCAACAGTTTGAGTAAACTGATGATCATGAGAAACAAATATAATTTCAGCTGTACTACGAATAAGACCATTATTAAGCGCTGTAATACTCTCCAAATCTAAGTGGTTTGTTGGTTCATCTAAAAATATTAAATTTGGATCCTGTAACATCACCCTTGACATCATACATCTTGCTTTCTCTCCACCTGAAAGAACATTTACAGATTTTAATGCTTCATCTCCTGAAAATAACATTCTTCCAAGGAAACTTCTAAGAATTGTTTCATCCTCTATTCCAGTTTCATCACCAAGCCACTTTGTTATACTCTTATCTGATTCAAAATACTTTGTATTATCATTAGGAACATATCCTTTTTTTATAGTAGATCCAAAAGTTATTTTTCCTTTGTCTTTTTCAAGTTCACCCATTAATATTTTAAATAAAGTAGTTTTAGCTATAGAATTACTTCCAACAAGGGCTATTTTATCTCCTTTTAACACTTTAAATGATACATTTTTTAATACATCTACACCATCTATTTTTTTAGATATGTTATCCACTTCTAGAACTTCTTTTCCAGATTGTTTTTCTGGTTTAAATTCTATATATGGGTATTTTCTAGTTGAAGGTACAATTTCATCTAGTACTATTTTTTCTAAAGTTTTCTTTCTTGATGTTGCCTGTTTAGACTTAGATGCATTTGCACTAAAACGCCTTATGAAGTCTTCAAGTTCCTTTATTTTATCTTCTTTTTTCTTATTTGCCTCTTTCATTTGTTTTAAGGCAAGTTGACTAGATTCATACCAAAAATCATAATTTCCTACATATAATTTTATTTTTCCATAATCAATATCAGCAATATGTGTACATACTTTATTTAAAAAGTGTCTATCATGAGATACGACAATAACTGTATTTTCAAAATTAATTAAAAATTCTTCCAGCCATTCTATTGCAGCTATATCCAAGTGGTTTGTTGGCTCATCTAGTATTAAGACATCTGGATTTCCAAATAGGGCCTGTGCAAGTAAAACTTTTACCTTTTGTGCACCTGTAAGTTCTCTCATTAATTTTTCATGAAATTCATTTTCTATTCCAAGTCCATTTAAAAGTTCGGCAGCGTCAGTTTCAGCCATCCATCCATTAAGTTCAGCAAACTCAGCTTCAAGCTCTCCTGCCCTTATTCCATCTTCATCTGAGAAGTCTTCTTTACTATAAAGTGCATCCTTTTCTTGCATTATTTTATAAAGTTTATCATTGCCCCTAATTACAACGTCTATTACTCTAACATCTTCATACATGTAATGATCTTGTTTTAATATTCCAAGGCGTTCTTTACCAGATGTATATACTTCTCCTTGAGATGGTTCTATTTCTCCTGAAAGTATTTTTAAAAATGTGGATTTTCCTGCTCCATTTGCGCCAATTATTCCATAACAATTTCCATCAGTAAATTTTATATTTACATCTTCAAACAAAGTTCTTTTTCCAAATCTTAGCGTTACGCCATTTACACCTATCATCTTATTCTCCTTTATTTTAACGATAATATTTTACTATAATTTAGTTCAAAAAGCAAACAAAAAAGGTAAAATGTATTTAAATTACAAATTTACCTTTCAAATTTTGATTTTTCATCAAAAATCTTATCAAATGCGCTATTTATATTTTTTTTAATATTTTCAAAATCAATTTCTTCCTTTACATCATTTATACATATCATTTTATATTTTCTGCTCTTTATAACCTGCTCTATTTTTGATGTATCATTTTGTATTTCAAAATATTTCCCAAGACTTTTTGATGGATAAAAATTTCCGGATAATAGCTGAAAATATCTACAAAGTGTTTGTCCAATATCATTATCTGCTCTAAATCTATTAGAACACGCAATATCTAAAATTTCATTTTCTTTTCCCCATACCTCACTGAAAGTAGATTTTAAGAATGATCTTGATAAATGGTCAGTATAAAAATCTTGAAATTCTTCTTTTCTTTGATTTTTATAATTACAAATTATTCCTTTTATTCCATATTTTATACTATATATCTTTTTCTTATACTTTTTAATAAAATCCTTTTTATCATAATATTTATTTATTATTTGTAAGTAATTTTTCTTCATTATATTATGACGAAAACTTGGATTTTCTTTTATATATTCTATATACATATCATTTGGCAAGTCATCGTGGAAAAAGTCTTTTTTATTTAATTTTCTTAAAATAAAAATATCATCATTTAATAGTACAAATTTTTCTGAAAGTTCTTGTATATTGTGAAGATTCATTTCTATTACATTTGAATTAAACGTTGGAAGATATTTTTTAGGTATAAACTCATCATGCCTAACTACTCTTATTTTTTCATTTTCTGTATTAAGCCAAGATGGCACATGTCCCCAAGTTATAAAAAATATTTTATTTACCCAAGGTGCATATTTTTCTATTCCTCTAAATAAATATTGTAAATTTTCAAAATCCCTAAATCTATTTTTTCTTTTGTCACCACTGAGCAAATCATATTTTTCTCTTTGTTTCTGCCATTTATTATCGCTTGGATCAACCCATAAAATCACAAAATCTATATTACTTGAATATTTACTTATTCTATTATTTATCATATATTGCCACCTACAATTCAAAATTAGATTTTTCTGGCAATAGATTATCTAGTGCTTCATTTATTTCTTTTTTAGCTTTCTCAAAATCTATATGTGTGTATGCATCATTTATACATACATATTTATATTTATTACTATTAATTTCGCTTATGTTTTTAGTGTTATCATCTAGATATGTAAGGTACTTACTCTCATCTTTCTTTGGAACAAAATTTCCTTCAACCATCTGCCAATATCTACATAGATAATGTCCAAGATCTGTTGACTCTCTAAACTTGTTGCAACAAGAGGCATCTAACGCTTCTCCTTCTAAATCCCATATTTTTCTAAATGTTTCTTTCAAATAAGCTTGTGGAGAATGAAAATTCCAAAATCCACAAAACTTATTTTTAAATCCAAGAGATTGCCAAGTTTTCGAATTAAATTTTCCATACTTTTTATTTATAATTTTATGAAAGTTTTTTCTAACAAATTCCTTTTTGTTAAAGTGTTTATTTATGATGGCAAGAATATTAGCTTTCATAAAAAAATGAGTATCATTATAAAAAGATGCAAGTTGTGTATACTCTACATATACATCTGTTGGAATACCACTTACAAAAAAATCTTCTGGTTTTGTAGGCTTTAACAAAAAGAAATCATCATTAAACAAAACAAATTTTTCAGAAAGATCTTCTATTCTATGTAAATTTAATTCTATAACATTTGAATTAAACGTTGGAAGGTATTTTTTAGGTATAAACTCATCATGCCTAACTACTCTTATTTTTTCGTTTTCTGTATCAAGCCAAGATGGCACATGCCCCCAAGTTATAAAAAATATTTTATTTACCCAAGGTGCATATTTTTCTATCCCTCTAAATAAATATTGCAAATTTTCACAATCTCTAAATCTATTTTCTTTGGAATCACCTCTTAAATTTGAATACTTATTTTTTTCTTTAATCCATTCTTTATCATTTCCATCTACCCAAAGGATAACGAAATCTATTTTATTATTCTTTTCCATATTCTTCTCCATTTTTCACTATATTCAAATTATACATTATTTTTATATTTATGTCAAATACATTTTAATGTGTTACTCTTATATTTAAAAATTTGATTTCTATTTAAGTTTATTATAAAATATACTTGGTGAATGGTATGAAAAAAAATGTAAAACAAAACAACAAAAAAAAAGAAAATATTAGTATAAAAAAAATACGCGAAGAAAACAAAAAGAAGACTAAAGCTGCAATAGAAGAATATAAAAAGTTTGCTGTAAAAGGGAATGCAATTGATCTTGCTGTTGGCGTCGTTCTTGGAAGTGCTTTTACTGCAATAGTAAATGCAATAGTATCAACGACAATAACTCCACTAATAAACCTTCTTACATGTAATGTTGACTTATCTACCCTATTTATTACTTTAAAAGGTGGTCATTTCAACACCTTAGAGGAAGCAAAAACTGCCGGTGCAATAGTATTAAACTATGGCGAACTTATAACAGCTATAATTAATTTTTTGATTATTTCTATGGTTTTATTTATAATAATTAGTGTATTAAAGAAAGTTACAAATAAAAAAGGTGCAAAGCAACTAGAGGAGAAAAAATCAAAAACAAAAAAATGTCCATATTGTTATATGGATATTCCACTTGAGGCTAAAAAATGTGCATATTGCACTAGTGACATATTAGATAGCTCTGAAAAAAAGCCAACTAGCAAAAAGGCCGGAAAATAATTCCGACCTTTTTTTATTATTCACTTCCTTCACGTCTTTTCACAGCGTCATAAGACTCAGTTTCCTCGCAATTTTTTTTCATGATAGGACCATAAGCACCGCTCTTCTCCATCTTTACTTTCTTTATGAGTTTAATGAGCTCCTCTTTTTTTACTTTCACTTCATCATTGAAAACCGTACTATAGATATCATCTACAAGCTCAGGGTTTTCACCCTCGAGCATACCTGTAAGATCTAAAATTGTATCGCCGTAATTTATACGGTACAGTTCGAGTGCCAGCATATCCAAAAGCTGCTTTTTTGTGTACTTATTTTTTTTCATGGTCAGTTCCTCCTAGGCAATTATGCCATTAATTTTTTTTACTAACACATTAATTATAGCACTTTTTATATTTTATGTCAATTAATTCTTTAATTTTGCAGATATATAGTTATAATTATCTATTAAATCTCTTAATTGCTGTATTTTTTCCATATCTTCATCATATAACATATTTAATACTTCATATGCCTCATCTTTATACTTACCATCTTCTATTTGGTTTAGCTCATTTATATCATCCAGTAGTGTGTTATTTTTAACATCTATCCCCTTACTTATTAATAATTTCTCTATAATTTCCTTATATTCAAATAGAAATATTTCTCTAATTTCATCGTACTTCATATTAGAATTAAGCTTTATTAATTTTTCTTTATCTAGCATCTCTTTCTCCTTTTATATTACTTTTTTCTTTTTCAACGTACATGTCAAGTTCATTTTTTTGCTCCTGGCTTAAAGGAAGTGGTATACATGTTTTAAAAAAAGATTTTTCATTGCTTTTATCAAGAGTTATTCCCCTTGTCTTTTCAAAGTCTGTTAGTTGAAGTTCAGAACAATGTACTTCAAACGGTTCGGAGTAATTAGGAAGTTGTATTGATAAAACTTTATTAAAATTTCCATTTCTTTCATTTTTGTCATCTCTTACAAAAACTTTGCAACCACTACCAGCTTTTATAGATTCATCAAGTGCCATCTGTGTAAGTTGAATTTTCATATTAGAGAGTAGTTTATAGTTATAATAAGATGTAATAAAGCTATCAATAGTAGACTCATTACCAATTGATATATTGGTCATACTTGTAGCAGGAGAGTTTTGAAATATCCCACTTAATTTTTTTTTAGCAGACTCATCGCTATATCCTGATTCAATATATTCCCTTATCTCCTGTGGATTAGGAAAAGACTTTTTAATTTCATAGAAAAAATGTGGATAATAATTTCTAGGATCTGACTGTCTTTTTTTATTCAAGTTTAATATTCCACAACATTGGTTAAAATAGTATTTTTTTAAATTGTTGCTCCACTGCATTGATATTAAAATAAGTTCTAACATACTTTTCTTATTTAAATTAGTTGTTGAATACTTAGTTTTTAATATATTACTGCTTAAAAGTAATGGAGTTTCCACCATTGTTCCTCTATCTAGTTTAAATTGTTGAACAATTCTATCACTGTTGTGAGAAGTTATGTTTTTTTCTAGCAGTCCAATTTCCTCAATAAATCCAGGCACTCTATCCCCATTATCATCAAAATTTCCAACAAGAATTTCATTTATATAATTTATAAATTCTTCTTTAGGGATTTCCCCATTTTTTCTTTTGGATAAAATTGTACTCTTTAGTTTTTTTGTAATCTTTTCAAGCCTTACTTGATTTGATATTTCTTTTTCCTTACTATTCATAAAATTCCTCTATTTTTTTATAATTTTATAATATATGAATTTTTTTGTCAATAAAAAAATCTAGAGAAAATTCTCTAGACTTTGATTTTAAATTATAACAAAATTATTTTTTGTTTACTAATTCTTTTAAAGCTTTACCTGCTTTGAAAACTGGTGCTTTAGAAGCTGGTATTTTTATTTCAGCTTTAGTTTGTGGGTTTCTTCCTTTTCTAGCAGCTCTTTGTCTTACTTCGAAAGTACCGAATCCTACTAATTGAACTTTTTCACCTTTTTTAAGAGCACCTTCAACAGTTGTCATGAAAGCGTCTAAAGCAGTTTCAGCTGCTTTTTTTGTTAATTTGCTTTCTTCAGCAATTTTAGCTATTAATTCAGCTTTATTCATTTAAAATCCCTCCTAGTGTAACAGTATCACTGTTTACACGTCTAATATACTACAAAGAAAATTTCTTGTCAACACTTTTCGCTGTTTTTTTTACTTTTTTTTAGGTTTACAGGCTATTTTAGCTATTTTATCTCCTAAAGGAAGTTGTTTTAATTCACTTTCACTAAGGATCCTAAACTTTAACACAAAGAATAAGTAAGATATAACAGCAAAAACAATAGATACAATATAAGTAATTTTAGCATTTAATCCAACTAGAAGTAATACTTTTTCTGATGCTAACAAAACTACAACCATAAGAACTGTTATTCCAATAGGTTTTAAGAATAGCTCCTTTATATCTGGCTTTTGTTTTATAGTTTTATAAAGAACTATAAATACAGATACAAAAGCCACAAAGTTAAACAATACAGTTGAAATTGCCGGTACCACGTCACCATAAATAGGTATAAATACAACATTAACTACATATTTTACAATTGCGCCTAAAAGTAGACATATTCCTGGAACATAAAGTTTTCCAAGGCCTTGTACTGCACCATATGCAGTTTGTGCCAGTACAGCAAAGACTAACATAAGTGACTGAATGCTTAGCAGATATGCTCCATCTGGTGAATTTGGAAATAAAAGAGCAAATATCTCTGGTGCGAAGAAAAAAAGTCCAGCCATACATGGAAATGCAATTAATGAAGATATTTTAAGTGAAAATTTTATCTTCTCAATTGCCTCATCCCTCCTACCTTTTTTTACTGCACCCGAAATAAATGGAACAAGTGCAATTGAAAACGCCACGTTAAGCGAAAGTGGAACTGTTACAAGTACATCCACTTTTCCTGTATATATTCCAAATTTTTGGTTTGCTTCTACTAAAGTGTATTTAAATTTTTGAAAACCGTCAATTACTGTTACAGTATCTATTAATCCTGAAAGTGATGATATAATGCTTCCAAATGCTATTGGAATAACACATATGATCAATGTTTCTATAACCTTTTTTGTAGGCTCTATTGCAAATTTTTCAGATTTTTTGATTTCTTCCCATATATCTTTTTTATTCTTAGCATAATACATATAAAGGTAAACAAAAGTAGTAGATGCAGCAACTGTAGTAGCAAGAGTAGAACCTGCAGCCATTATTTCTGGTGTAGATCCAAATAGCATTACTACAAATATAACTGAACATACACTATTTACAACTTGTTCAATTATTTGCGCTTTACTATACTCTACCATATTTTGCATTCCTATAAAATATCCTCTAAGTACAGCAGAAAGTGCTACAAATATTATTGCCGGAGAAAGTGCCATAAGGGTATATTTTACTCCTGGATTACTAAGTAATTTTTCTGCAATAAATGATGATCCAAAAAACAACATTAAAGAAAATATTATTGCTGTAAATGAAAATAGTCCAAGTGCGACTCTAAAAATTTTATGTGCTGCTCTCCTATCACCTATAGCAATTTTTTCTGAAACTAACTTTGATATTGTGTTTGGAATTCCCATAGTAGCTACTGCAAGTATTAAGGTATATACCGTATACCCTGAGCCGTAGTAACTATTTCCAACATCCCCAAATTCCTTAAAATTAGTTAAAACTATCCTATATACAAATCCTAATATCTTTATAATAAATTGTGATAACATCACAAACAAAATTCCTTTTAAAAAAGTTTGTTTTTTTACAGCCAAATCTTTCAACCCCTTATATTTAAACTTATATTCAAATTTTACAAATACTATTCAAGTTATACCATAACAAAAAATTTTTTTCAAGAAATTTCACACAACTATCTTAATATTGGCCTATATCTATTACTTGCTTTTTACCTAAAAAAAAGTTATAATAATAATATGGTAACTTTAAAGGTAGAAAAATTAAAATCAGATCAAAAGCTAACAAGTTATATAAAAAACAGTTTTCCAAGTATTGTCATATCTAAACTTTATATTGCTCTTAGAAAAAAAGACATACGAGTAAATAATATAAAGGTTAATTCAGATGTAATGGTAAAAAATGATGATATTATTACTCTTTATATAAAAGATGAGTTTTTGTACAATTTACCAACAGATATAAAAATTGTTTATGAAGATAATAATATTCTTGTTGCATTAAAACCACAAGGATTACTTACGAACAATGAAAAGGATTTTGAGCCTAGCCTTGATAGCATTTTAAATAAAGAAAACAAGCTAACTTTATGCCATAGACTTGATAGAAATACAGCAGGTCTCGTGATTTTTACAAAAAATCAAATTGCAACAGGTGAAATGCTAAATGCATTCAAAGAAGGTTATATAGGTAAGAATTACTTAGCATACGTTTTTGGAAGTAATTTTGAGAAAAAAAGCGATACCCTTATTAGATACATTGTCTACGATAAGCAAAATCAATTTTCAAAAATAGTTTCTAAAAATGAGAAAGGTGCTATTAAAACTGTAACTGAGTACGACATTATAAAACTATTTAAAGACAAAAATTGCGCTCTTCTTAATGTAAAAATTCATACTGGAAAAATGCATCAAATAAGATGTGTTCTTTCTTCTATTTCACATCCTATAATTGGGGATACAAAATATGGAAAGAACGAAATAAATAAAAAATTTAATATATCAAAGCAGTTACTTATTGCATACAAATATGATTTTAATTTTCCTGAAAATTATAGTTTAAAATATCTAAATAATATCGTTTTAAAATTGGATAATGATCTTATAAACAGAAGTATTGGAAGTGATATAATTGGAAGATAACGAAAAATATCTATTAGTAGAAAAGCAGAATAATAATATTGCTAATAAATTCGATACAAATGATAATAATAGTAATAACAGTGCTGATAATACTGATGCAAACAAGAAAAAATCTTTAAAAAAAGATAAGATTGTAGGTAAAATTATTGAAAGTAAGACTGACAAGAAAATTTCTATTACAGAAATGATATACGTCTTTGCCATATGCTCTATATTAGGTTACTTAGTTGAAGTCGGATATGTTTTTTTAGTAGTTGGAAGAGTTGTAAATCGAGGAATGTTATATGGCCCTTATTGTCCAATATATGGTTTTGGAGGACTTATAATGTATCTACTTTTCTATAATCTAAAAAAAGATAAAAAATATATTCCATACGCATTTTTTAGTGCATCAATTGTTCTTGGTACGTTTGAACTTTTGTGCGGACTTGGATTTAAATATATTTTTAATATAGAAATGTGGAATTATTCTGGTAAATTCTTGGAAATACTCAACTATACCACTGTTCCCATTTTAATTGGTTGGGGGATTTTAGGAACTATATATGTTTTCTTTATCCATCCACTACTATTAAAAATTATCAATTTAATTCCAAAGGGATTTTCAAAAAGACTTGCCAATATAATTTTATTAATATTTGTAACAGATTTTGTATTGTCCATTTTTAGAATTTTAGGTAATCCAGATATTTTATATAAATTGGTTAATCCATAGGAGGTAATATATATGATAAAAATAGCTTTTTTTGACACAAAAGATTATGACAGGGAGATGTTTGACAAGTATAATAGTGAGTATAATTATGAAATAACTTACTTTAAAACTAAATTAAACGAAGAAACAGCAGTACTCGCTACAGGATTTGATGTTGTTTGTATATTCGTAAATGATAGTGCTAATAAAGTTGTACTAGAGAAATTAAAAAGCCTTGGAGTTAAATTAATAGCACTTCGTTGTGCTGGATATAATAATGTAGAGATATCTCACTTGCCCTCAGGACTTGGAGTTGTTAGAGTTCCTGCATATTCTCCATATGCCGTTGCAGAGCATACAGCAGGTCTTTTACTTGCACTTGATAGAAAAGTATATAAGTCATACCAAAGAACAAAAAAATACAACTTTTCACTAGATGGACTTCTTGGATTTGATATCCATGGAAAAACTGTTGGAGTAATTGGAACTGGTAAAATAGGTAAAGTGTTTATTAATATAATGAATGGTTTTGGTGCAAATGTTATTGCATATGATGTATACCAAGACAAAAAGGCAGAAGAAGAACTTAACTTTAAATACACTACTCTTGATGAAATTTATAAAAATGCAGACATTATCTCTCTTCACTGTCCACTAACCGAAGAAAATCATAATATGATAAATAAAGATTCTATAGCTAAAATGAAAAAAGGCGTGATTTTACTTAATACAAGTAGAGGAAAATTAATCAATGCTAAAGATCTTGTTGACTGTTTAGAAAAAGGAATGATCGGTGGTGTTGGCCTTGATGTATTTGAAGATGAAGAAGAATATTTCTTAAATGACATGTCAAATTCGTATATAAGAGATGCTGAACTTTCAATTCTACTTTCTATGCCAAATGTTGTTATAACAGCACATCAAGCATTCTTTACAAAAGAAGCATTAGAAAAGATAGTTTCTACTACCCTATCTAATATTAAAGAATATATAGAAACTGGAAAATGTGAAAATATAGTAGAATAATTTTAAAAAGATGATATTAGGAATAATATCATCTTTTTTTTATATTATATAATAGGTGATAATTATGATAAAATGTGCAATTGTTGGAGCAACTGGTTTGGTGGGAAATTCTTTTCTAAAAATTTTAGAAGAAAAAAAATTAGATAATATTTCATATACTCTATTTGCATCAAAAAAGTCAGCAGGAAAAAAAATAAATTTTATGTGGGAAGAATACGAAGTACATGAATTAAAAGAAGATTCATTTAAAAAAGAGAAATTTGATTTTGCACTTTTCTCTGCGGGCGCTGAAATTAGCAAAAAATTTTGTCCTATAGCAGCAAGAAATGGCACTATAGTAATAGATAATAGTTCTGCTTTTAGAATGGATAAGGATGTTCCTTTAGTAGTTCCTGAGGTAAACTGTGAGGATATCTTTAAACATAAAAATATTATTGCAAATCCAAATTGTTCAACAATTCAAGCGGTTGTTGCCCTAAAACCATTACTTGATAATTATGGAATCAAAAGAATAATATACTCTACTTATCAGGCTGTTTCACGGAGCAGGTCATCTTGGTATAGAAGATTTAATTAAAACTTCAAAAGGAGAACAGCAATCTAAATTTTTTTACCCTATTTATAATAACTGTATCCCACATATAGATACATTTTTAGAAAATGGATATACAAAAGAAGAATTAAAAATGATTGAGGAAACAAAAAAGATATTTCATAATGAAGAAATAAATGTCACTGCTACTTGCGTTAGAGTGCCTGTTTTAAATTCACATTCTGAATCTATAAATGTAGAACTAGAAAATGATTTTAAAATAGAAGATATTTATAATTTATATAAAGATTCTAAAGGGATAATTCTACTAGATAATCCAAAAGATACACTATACCCAATAAATACACTAGCAAATGATACTGATTTTGTATATGTTGGAAGAATACGTAGAGATTTTTCTGCTAAGAACAGCTTAAATATATGGGTTGTAGCTGATAACATAAGAAAAGGTGCTGCTTCAAATGCAGTACAAATATTAGAGATATTATTAAAAAACATACGGTTAAACATAAAAATATAGCCATTCGCATCAGTTGGCTATATTTTGTTTTTTATTTTTCATATTTTTTAAAATACCAAAAAATAATATTATAAACATTGGAAGTATCACACCACCAAGTGTTATATAGATATAGTAATTTTTAATTATGTAAGTTAAGAATAAAGATGACTTATAAAAATAATTTGTAAAAATCCATATTGCAAGACAGATACCTATAGTTATTGAAATTTCCAAATAATTTTTATTTAATACTCTTTTAGATAAATTTGATGATAAGCCCTTAATTATTTTTTTTATGTAGTTATATATAAAATAAACCATTATTGTTAAAGTAAGAAAGTTAAATAATATAAACTGTAATGCCAGTATATTTTCCACTCTCTCTATTATTGAAAATATGGAAAATTCTTGCAATGTTAAATATTCAGGAAATTTATATATTAAAATAAGTTCTTCTCCTAAAATTAAAACTACAGCTAACATTATTAAAACAATAAGTATATTTGCAAAAAGATATACTAACACCATTTTTAATACATTTTTGTTATCACTATGTATTTTACTGTTTGGTATACATGTAAGTAAAAACATACTAAAAAGCCCTGTACATGCATAAATTATTCCACATTTTAATGCCTCATCTATTCCGCAAGACATAATAGGAAAAATTTTTTTTATATCAAATTGTCCAAATACTCCTATATAAGAAATTGAAAAAAAGAATAATGTTGCTATGAATATCCCTTGTGAAATCTTGCTTATAGTAGATATTTTTTTAGACGCTGCAAAAGCAATCGGTGATAACAATAATACTTTTATATAATTAACGGAAGTTTCAATTAAATAATTTGAATTAACAAATTGGGCAATTGTTTCAAAAAATATAGTGGCTATAAAAAATACTACACAAACCAAAAATATATTTACTATATTTCCAAATATGTTACCAAACAAAAAAATATTATACTCAAATATATCTTTATCTTCCATATATTTTCTTAAATTTATAAGTCCAAATAAAAACAAAAAACCTATTACTGTACCTATAATTCCTGCAAAATATGCATTGTGACTTATTTTTTGATATATCATGTATGCGGTAATACCTAAGAAACTTGAAATAATCATAACAAACATTGTAGTCCAATATGAAAAACTATATATTTCTTCTTCTCCTTTATCTGCATTAACTACCAATTTTTTTCAACACCTCCAAAATTTGGAATGTTAACATTTACTTTAACATTTATGTCTATATTTTTATATATATTACTATAAAATATATTTTCAACATTTTTATACTCATTATACTTATATTTATAAAACAAATTTTTGAATCCAACAATATCCGAGTTATATTTTGTTTTACAATTGTTTATATATTGACTAATATATTCTTTTAATAAATTCTCGAATTTTTCTTCGTAATTTCTTTTTTCCTCTTTTGTTTTTATTCTAACATTCTCTCCCATTTCAGTTATACTTGCTGTTACAGTTTGTTCTATATTTACAATATATTTATTTTCTACCACTTCAGGAATCATAGAAACTTTAGAATTTACAATTTCAATTACCACTCTATCTTTTCCTTCTCCTATTTGCAGTATTGTAAAAGTTATTCCTTCATTTAAAATATTATAGCATAAATTATCTTTTCCCTCTAAAAAACCAATAAGTTTTCCATTTCTAAAATATCCCATATCAGAGATTTTAATATTAAAACTTTTATTTTTTTCTTCTTCATTACCTTGTAAATTGGCATTTTCAACTTCTAATGAACTAATGACAAATTCCTTTCCATTTTGCAATATATTTCTTAAATCACTGTTTAACATATTTTCAGATGTGTTACCAATGTATTGATATGCAGATTTTATACTTTCAGGTATATCTGTTGCGAACTGATTATTTTCTAAAGAAAGATTTTCTATAATTTCTTTTACTTCATTTCCTTTTATACATGTTAATATAAAATCATTTCCACCCTCATAATCTCTTACAAAATAATCTAAAATATCTATTATATTTTTTTCTCTCAATATTTTTTCAGATAACATTATAACTTCTATATGTGCTAAATACATTTTTTTAGAAGATAAATTTACAATTTCTCTTAATGCTCCTTGTATACTGGAACTTTTTGTTGTATAAACATTTTTTACGGAATTTTTATTCTTTTCTGATTTTTCCTCACCATTCGTATCATCACCACTTTTTTTGGTATCTAAAACGTTAACCGTTAATTGATATTCTCCATCATCACATAAATCAATTCCTATACATGAAACAATTGCAAGTTTGTTTAATTCTCTCTCATTAACTAAACCATTAAAACAAATCATACCAATCAATATTATTATAATAAATTTTTTCACACTTTTTCACCTACTGTTTATTTTTTAATTTTATTAAATTATTTGTTAGTATTTTTTGCCTATTTCGATCTTTAGAGATATTTTTTCTTGTTATAAAATTTTTATCCAATTGACTAAAATTAAGCGGAGCTATAGGATAAGTGTATGGCTTTCCCATACTAGTTATACTACACATTTTTATAATGAGAAACATAGTGGCAATTCCAATACCAAATATCCCAGAAATTGATGCAAAAAATAAAAATATCAATCTCCAAGTTCTAAGAGAATTCAAAATATTTATATCAGAAAACATTAATCCTGATATCATTGTAATAGCTATTACTATAATCATTATAGGAGATACTATTCCTGCACTTACAGCTGCATCTCCGAGTATTAATGCGCCTACTATTGAGAGTGTATTTCCGGCGACATTTGGCACTCTATAATCTGTTTCCCTTAAAATTTCAAATGAAATTATCATGAGCATAGCCTCAACAAAAGCTGGAAATGGCACTGAATCACGCTGTTTTGCAAACGATATTAAAAGATCTGTTGGTATAGATTCTTGGTCAAAGGTAATAAGTGCAATATACAATGCGGGTGTTATAATAGTAAGTACAAATGCAATATATCTAATTATTCTTGTAATTATAATATTACTATTTTTTACGTAACTGTCATCTATATTATTTACAAAATCTTGTAAAAAAGCTGGAACAACTATTACAAATGGACTATTCTCAACGATTATGGCTACTCTTCCTTGTAAAAGATAATAAGATACAAGATCTGGTTTTTCAGTCATTACTACTGTAGGAAAATCCGAATTATTATTTTGTTCGATAAATTCAACTATATAATTACTGTCTAAAATTCCATCTATATCAATTTTCTTTAAATAATCTTCTATGTATTTTACCATATCTTTCTTTGCTATATCAGAAACATACATAATTCCTACTTTTGTTTTAGTTCTCCTACCAACTTTTTGCTCTTTTAAAACTAGTTTTTCAGTCTTTATTCTTTTTCTTATAAGTCCTACATTAGTCATAAAGCTTTCATTAAATGCATCTTTTGGTCCTCTTATATTATTTTCAATTATTGGTTTATCTATTGATCTGTCTACATTCTTTTTTGTTTCTAGCGCTAAAATACCATCTTTATAAATAATTAATGCAAATCCTGAAAATATATAATAAAACAAATCGTCTTTTTCGAAGTCTAAATTTTTTACATTATTTATTGATATTTTGTCTTCAATATAATTTAAAATTAAATATTGACTTTTTTTCTTCTCTGAATTTTTATCTTCTACGTATTTATGCCATTTTTCTTTTGCATTTTTTTCTTCAAAATTTTGCTTTTCATATAGACTAATTTCCTCTTTATTCTTACTAATATCAACTATGCTTTTTATAATAAAATTAGATATTAAATCAGTCGAACTCATAGAATCTGCATACACAATGTATATATATTCGTCATTAAATTTCACCTTTCTATATGATATATCACTGCTTTTCTCACTGCAACTTTTTATATATTCTATTATTTTATTTGATCTCATCAAATCAACATTACTACTTTTTTTCATAAAAAACTCCTGCTTTTATTCTTTGTAAATTTACAAAAAAAATACAAGTTTATAAAACTTGCATTTTAGAATCCTAAATATAACATATATAATCCCAAGATTAAAATAGATATAGTTAAAATAACGTTTATTATTTTTCCTATTTTTTGGTATTTATCCGAAGATACAAGCTTATCTGAAAGTGATATAAAACTTCCAAATATTACTTGCACTATTGCATTTCCAATACCATAAAAAAATAATAGTAAAATAGAAATAGAAAACTTACTAAGTGCAGTTGCTAGTGTTAATATTCCTATTAATACAGGAGTTGAACAAGAACTATTAAAAATCCCAGATAACATTCCTATAAAAAGTAAATATAGATAACTTTTTTGGGTTTTATTTTTATTATTATTTTTGTTATTAATAAAACTTATATTAGGTAATTTTATAATTCCCATCATATAGCATGCTGTAACAATAAGCAATAATCCGAAAATTAAAAATACATATTTATTCATTAAATTTATTTTCTTACCAAGTTGACTTACAATTATTCCTAATAAAACAAATGTAATTGTATTTCCTATTGCATAAATAATTGAATTTTTTAAGGCCTTTTTTTTATCATTTTTACTTACATATACTATTAACAATGGAAGTGAACTCAAAGAACAAGGAGAAAAAGCAACTAAAACTCCAGCAATAAACGCAATAAGTGGTGCTATGTAAATATTTTGTATCATTAAATTATTTAAATTTTCTAAAATTTCGTACATACTAGTCAACACCACCTTTATCTATTATTTTCTTTATTTTGTTTTTTCCTAAAAAGCCTACATTTTTATAGATAACATTGTTATCCTTATCTAAAAATATTTGCGTTGGAGTATACATTATATCATATTTTTCAGCTAAGTTAGAATTTAAATATATGTCTACCTCCTCTATTTCCACTCTTCCTTCATATTCTTCTTTTAATTCTAATATTAAACTTTTCATTTGCTTGCAAGGTGGACATCCGTCTTGTACAAAGTTTAGCATTTTTACTACTTTAGATGTGTTATCACTATAAATTCCTACATCTTGATTTTTTTCATCACTTTTCATTTCTACTTTTACCTTTTCTGAATTTATAATTTTTTTATATATAAATATAGAAATTACGGACAATATTATTAATACTAAAGCAACAATTTTTATAACATTATTTTTTATCATTTATCCTGCAGCCTCCATCATCACACACCATATTTATTTCCATTCCATCTACTTTTTCATTATTATTTATAATATTAATTATTTGCTCACTGCTATACACTACTCCACTAGAGATAATTTTTCCATTTATTTCTAAAACTGGAATATCACTTATATTTTTTTCTGACATCCTTACTAAAGATTTTTCAATTTCAAAATATACATCATCTCTTCCTATTTCTTTTATTGCATTCTCTATATTTTGACGCAAAATATCACATCCTCTGCATCCTACCGTTCCATACATTTTTATATTCATATTTATCATACTCCTTACAATTATTATACACAAATTTTTAAATTTTTAAAACATACTTTTTATCTAAAATTTATAAATAGCAAATAATACACATATTTTATAAACTTTCACTTAACTATTTTCCTTTCATAATATATAACAAGAAAGGAGGAAAAATGAAAGTATTAATTTATAATAATTTAACAAATAAAATGGAAACTTACAACAGAAATTTAAATGACCCTATGCCATATTCAAAAGATAGATACTTAACGGTAAAAGAATTTAGAGGATCATCAAAATCTGATACAATATGGGCTGATAGAAGAGCCATCGAATCATTTAATAAGTTAAGAACACTATATGGTCGTCCAATAAAAGTAGGATATGCATTTAAACGTATTACAGAAGGCGGACATACAGGTCAATCTCAACACTATGCGGGAACTGCATTTGATATAGCACAAAATCTAAGTACCACTGAAAGAGATAATTTGAGAAATCTTGCTATAAAAAGTAAATACTTTTCTTATGTAGAGCCTAAAAGTTTAACACCTACCTGGATACACATAGACAAAAGAAACACTACACCTGCATGTTCTACAGGCGGATATCCACTTTTAAAACAAGGTAGAAAAAATACATACGTTGCAGTATTACAAGATGCGCTTACTGCCCTTGGATACTCAACATCTGGAATTGATGGCATATTTGGTACTAACACTAAAAATGCTGTAATTCGTTTTCAAAGAGCAAATAATTTAACAGCTGATGGTATAGTAGGATGTAACACTTGGCGCGCAATTGTTAAAAAATTAGGATTTTAGAACTTAAAGCATAAAATTTCATTTAAATATATATATGCATATGTTTTACATACTTTGAAGTAGTATTTCTAACATCCTAAAGAAAACGGTATCTTGACAAAAATGTTAATAAGAAATATAATTTGTCTTGGTGATTAAGTGGAAAAGTTCTATTTATTATTTCTATATTTTTTTATATATTCCGTTATTGGATGGTCGCTTGAAGTAATTTATTGTAGATTACTTGATGGAAAATTTACAAACAGAGGATTTTTACATGGACCATACTGCCCTATATATGGAACTGGGGCAACGCTAATTGTATTATTATTAAATAGATTTTATTCTAATCCTGTGCTTGTATTTACTCTTGGAATGATTGTAACTTCAATTCTAGAATATATCACGAGTTTTGTAATGGAAAAACTTTTTAAGGCAAAATGGTGGGACTACTCTAATATGAAATTTAATATAAATGGAAGGGTATGTCTATTAAATTCGGTTTTATTTGGTATTTTAGGCCTTATACTTGTTTATGTTCTAAATCCGCTGATAACAGGCTTTATGGAGAGTATAAACATAATATACTTAAATTATATTGCTAAAGCGCTATCTGTTATAATGATTATTGACTTAACTATTACTATAACAGAGGTAGTAAACTTTAAGAAGAAATTATCAGAACTTAGAGAATTTACTGAAGAACTTATAAAGCAAAAAAAGACTTCAAACGAAAATTCTCCAGTATATAACAAAATGTTAGAAGTTAAACAAAAAATAATATCACATAAAAACGTAGTAAATAATAGACTTACAAAAGCTTTTCCAAATTTAACATTTAAAGATAATAATATTGAATTTTTAACTATAAAAGAAATAAAAAGAAAATTAAAAGAATCAAAAGAAAAAAATAAAAAAAGTAATACACCCGAGTCTTAAATTATGAGACTTGAGTGTATTTTTTTACTTATTAAACTGAAACATTGTAAGTTTCCTTTAATGTATTTCCATCAAAACTATATTCAACAAATATTGTAGATGAAGTGTTAACATCTATAATATAAATATAATAGTTTTCATTTTGACTACTTGAATTAACTTGCGTCGTACTTGAATTTACTCTTACACTTATTTTTTCGTATACTTTTGGTACCTGAAGAGTAATTCTTTTTTGAGTTTCTCTTGTATTGCCACTTTTTACTTCTATTTCTTGCTCATTATACAGTATGGCTTTTCTTGTGTATTCATCAGAATTTAATTTACTAGTATCATTTATCAAGTTTGAAATTTCATCCGTTTTTGTATAGTATATTTTAGAACCTATTTTAAGTCCTTTTGCATAGTAAACCTTTCCTGTTTGAAGGGAAACTGCATAAACATCATCTGCACTGCCATTTGAATTTCCATACTTAAGATTATTAATTCCAGCTTTTTGATAGTCTATAATACTAAATACATATTCCCCACTTGTTTCATTTTTTGTTTCACCCTCAAATTGATCTAAACTACTTTGAAGTATATTTGAAACCATTATATTTTGGGTTACTGGATATTCTTTATTTATATTATAATAAGACTTTACTGCAATTTGTACCATTTCTATCTCTTCAGCAAATTGTATTTTTTTCGCCTTATTTGAAGTTTCAATCAAAGAAAATGTTATAACCCCAAGTAAAGTAAGTACAACTACTGCAGATACACTAATTACAATTAATGATATTCCTCTTTTCATTTTTTCCTCCTAAGGCACTTCAGGATCAACAATATGATCATTTTCATCGTTTATACTATCTGGCGTTTCAGTAACATCTGATGCTAAATCTCCATTAGTTACTTTTTGTATTTCCGGCACTTCCTTACAAATAAATCTTGCATTTGAAGCATTATCTTCAGCATATACAGTAATCCACCTTGTGCCAGGTAAAATTTCAATTACATTTTTTGTTATATTTTTGCCATTATTTTTCATATATTCTTTTATAAGTTCAAGATTTTGTATATCAGAATTAGTGTCCTCTGAAATTTTTTCTTCCACATATTTTAAAGTTTTAATACCACTTAAATTGTCAGAATAATTAATAAAGTAATATTGCTTTTCTTCCCCTGTTAGTATATTTTCTATTGATTTTTTCTCACCTTTTATTTCAACTTCTGGGGCAATATTATCAAAGTTATCAACAGAATAAACAGTAGTATTTACATTTTCACTATTATTTTCTTTCCACTTTACGACTATATCATAATTTTCATAAATGTCATCAGGTGTTACAAATTTATTGTTATTTCCAGTAAGTTCAATTTTACTAGAATTACTTGGTATAACAGTGCAAGTAACATTAGTATACTCTGCTCTAACTTCTATAGTAGTTACAATTGGATTATTAGTATATTCTTCAACACTTTTTGTAAATTTTATACCCGAAGTAGACGTTATACTATCTGTTCTATCAACATATTCAATAGCTTTCTTTAAGTCATCTGTTAAAAAATAGTTACCATCCATACCTTTTGGATAATAAACAGTTCCAGTATTGGTTGATAAAACAATGTCTTGTGAATTTGTATCAATATATTTAAAATCTTTACTATCTTCTATTCCAATTAATGAATAATTTATATAATAAAATTCTGATGAAGCGCTATCTCCATCTAAAAAAATCATATTTGAACTATTTAGCGCTACTTTAATATCTTGAGTTAGTGCAATTTTTTCATCTATTGGATATGAATTATTTTTTTCATAATATGAGGTAACCCCCTCTTGGACAATTGCCATTTCTTCTCCAAAAGTTAACTTGTCTACTCTCTTTTTTACATTTACCACACTTATAGTAGTAGCCGTAACTAAAATTAATACAATTGTTACTATTATAGAGAGCGTAATAAGTGAAAATCCAAATTTAAATCTATTGTTCATCTCTACTATTCTCCTTTTAGCTCATCGCTTGAACAAAAATATAATTTATTTCCAATACTTGCACCAGGTAAATAGTATATATTTTTAGTTACTTTAGAATAAAAATATCCTTCTACCTCACCTTTTTTTCCTTTTCCCCAGTTAGTATTTTCTATATCTATTTCAGATAAATCTATTCTGTAAAGTTCTACTTTTCCATTTTCTATTGTCTCACCATTTTCCGCTAATTGTGAAGAAAAACTATTATCATATTCTGAAACGTTTATCTCATATATTCCTTCTTCAAGTGGAAGTTTATTATTTCTCATGTTATATTGTTTAAGTTGGTTTGAAATAACTGATATTTCATGATTAAATGCCTTCTTTTTAGCTCCAGTCTTAAAATTTGAGTATGAAATTATTATTGTAGAGGTAATTACTAAAGTAGCCATTATTATAGCTACTAAAACCAACATAGTAATACCATTTTTATTTTTAATTTTGTGCATTTGATTTACACCTCTTATCATATTTTTTCCTTATTTTAGTATATTATATATAATAAAAAAAAACAAGCATATTATATGCAAGTTTATCAAATTTATTGACTATTTGTTTTATTCGATATATACTAAAAAAAAGATATTTAGGAGGATTATTATGATTGAAATAAGATGGCATGGTCGTGGTGGCCAAGGAGCAAAAACTGCTTCACTTTTATTAGCTGACGCTGCATTTAATACCGGGAAATATATTCAAGGTTTTCCAGAATATGGACCTGAGCGAATGGGAGCTCCAATTACAGCCTACAATAGGATTTCAGATACACCAATTAGAATACATTCTAATATATATGAACCAGACTACGTGGTTGTAGTAGATGACACTCTACTACATGGAGTTGACGTTACAAAAGGACTAAAGAGCGATGGAGCTATTTTAATAAACACTCAAAAAAGCCCAGATGAAATCAAGAAATATTTAAGTGATTATAAAGGTCATATTTATACAATTGATGCTACAAAAATATCGGAAGATTGTCTTAAGGCAAATTTTCCCAATACCGCTATGCTCTCTGCAATTGTAAAAATCACATCAATAATGACTAAAGAGGATTTAATAAAAAATATGGAAGAGTCTTTCAAACATAAATTTGCAAGAAAGCCTGAAGTAATAGCTCCAAACATAGAAGTAATAAAGCGAGCTTATGACGAAATAATAGGAGGATAATTATGGAAAATAAAAAAATAGGAAGAGGTGCTTCAATTTTAGAGGCTGGTAATTCTATTAAATTTAAAACTGGAGATTGGAAAGTTAAATTTCCAGTACATAAAAAAGATATTTGCAAAAACTGTATGTTATGTGTACCATACTGTCCTGAAGATTGTATAAAACAAAAAGATGGAATTTTGACTAAAATAGATCTTGACTACTGCAAAGGATGTGGAATATGCTCAAAAGTTTGTCCTTTTAGAGCAATTGATATGAAAGAAAAGGAGGATGAGATTTAATATGGCAATACGTGAAAGATTAAGTGGTAATGAAGCAGTAGCTACTGCTATGAAACAAATAAATCCTGATACAGTTGCAGCATACCCTATTACTCCATCTACTGAGGTTCCACAATATTTTTCTAACTTTGTTGCAAACGGAAGTGTATCAACAGAATTTATAGCAGTTGAAAGTGAACATAGTGCTATGTCAGCGTGCATTGGAGCTTCTGCTGCAGGTGGAAGAGTTATGTCTGCTACCTCATCACAAGGCCTTGCATTAATGTTTGAAATGCTAAATATAGCTGCTGGTATGAGATTACCAATAGTATTAATCTGTGCAAATAGAGCAATTTCTGCCCCACTAAACATTCACAATGATCACTCAGATTCAATGGGGGCAAGAGATACAGGATTTATTCAACTATATTGTGAAAGTAACCAAGAAGCATATGACAATACTATAATGGCAGTAAAAATTGCAGAAAGAGCAAAATTACCCGTAATGGTATGTTATGATGGTTTCATTACTTCACACTCTGTTGAAAATATAACACTTATGGAAAATGAAGAGGTAGAATCATTTGTTGGAAAGTACCAGCCAGATGAATATTTACTTGATGATTCAAAAAACATATCTATGGGACCTTTAGCTCTCCAAAAAGATTTCTTTGAAAAAAGAAAGGAACTTGCAGATGCTATGGTTAACTCTAAAGGAATTATTAAAGAAGTATCTGAAGAATTCTATAACATTACTGGAAGAAAATATAATTTATATGAAGAATATATGCTAGATGATGCAGAAATTGGTATAATAGCATTAAATTCAACAGCAGGTACAATAAAGGATGTTATAGATGAGTTAAGAAAAAATGGTATAAAAGCAGGACTTTTAAAACCAAGAACCTTTAGACCACTACCATGGAATGAAATTTCACTTTCCCTTAAAAACTTAAAGGCACTTGCAATTATGGATAAATCAGATAGCATAAATGCTTACTCTGGACCGCTATTTTCTGAAATTACATCGGCTATGTACTCTAGTAGAGTTTACGTTCCTACAATTAATTTTATTTATGGACTTGGAGGCGTTGATGTAACCAAACGCGATATAGAAAAAGTGTTTAATAAATTAGAAAATTTATCTAAAACATTTAGAACAGATAAAACTACCTATTATTTAGGTATAGATAATATATAAGGAGGATATTTTTATGGCATATAATTTAAAAGAAGTAGTAAATAAAAAATCTCGTCTTGTATCCGGACATAGGATGTGCGCAGGTTGTGCCGCTCCAGTTATAGTAAGAAATGCACTAAGAGCATTAAACGATGAAGATAATGCTGTAGTATCTTGTGCAACAGGATGTCTTGAAGTATCCACTTGTATTTTTCCTTATACCTCTTGGGATAATGTTTCTTTTATACATACAGCGTTTGAATGTGCCTCTGCTTGCTTAAATGGAGCTGAAAAAACGTACGAAAAATTAAAAAGAGATGGTAAGATAAAAAAAGAAACAAAATTCATAGGATTTGGTGGAGATGGTGGAACATATGATATAGGTCTTCAATCTCTTTCAGGTGCAATGGAAAGAGAAGCTAATATTGCTTATTTTTGCTATGATAATGGAGCTTATATGAATACTGGTAATCAACGTTCATCTTCTACCCCACATTTTTCTGATACGACAACATCACCAGCGGGCAAAAAGATTCCTGGAAAAATGCAATCTAGAAAAGATTTAACGCAAATAATGGTATCACATAATATCCCATATGTTGCGCAAACTGCACTATTTGGAAACCTTAAAGATTTATATGAAAAATCAGAAAAGGCAATTTATACTGATGGTCCATCTTTTGTAAATGCGCTTTCACCTTGTCCTAGGGGATGGGGATATAATAAAGAAGAACTTCAATTAATATCAAAACTTGCTATTGATACTTGTTTCTGGCCAATATATGAAGTAATTAATGGAAAATATAAAATAAACTATAAACCGGTTAAAAAGCTTCCTATAGAAGAATTTTTAAGGCCACAAAAAAGATTTAGACATATGTTTTTAGCGGGAAATGAATGGATGATAGAAGAATTTCAAAAATCAGTAGATGAAAAATGGAATTATTTACTTATGATGGAAGAAATTACAAATAAAGAATAATATTAATCAGGCAACAAGCCTGATTTTTTTAATACAACTATATTTTTATTATAAGTTATATTTTTTCTCTATTAGTTCAAAGGCTTTTTTTACATCATATTCATCGGTAATGTTAATATTACACTCTTTAATATATTCTAACATTTCATTTTTTGCTTTATTTATTTCTATAACTGATTTTCCTTCAAAGTCATTAACATTTTCATACTCAATCAAAATTCCAAGATTTTCAACTATCTGAAGAGCAAATTCATTGCCATTTTTTTCATATACAATTACATGATATTTCACCTCTATAAGATTGTAAAAACCTAAACAATTAAATAAATTCTCCGCTTTTATCAAGTCATCACAATTCAAATTTACTTTTTGTTCAGAAATAACGTCTCCATTATTATCTAATTCTTTATTTTTGTAAGTAATTTTTTTAATCTCTTTTCCATTCAATTTTAACTTTCTTAATAATACTGAATGTTTTAAAAACTCTTGTATATTTTCTTTTTTCATTTTAATATCTAGATTTGATAAGTATATATCATCAATATCACTTTCTCGTATTTTTTTAAATCCGTTGTTTTCCAATTTACTAATGGCTTCTTCTATTTTTTCATTCAATCTAACAGTAATTTCTATCTGTTTCATTTTTTTCCTCCTTATATATTTTTTATATTATACAACAAAAAAAAGAAAATCTAAATACTTAAATTTTCCTTTTTAATCCAATTTTGATCAACAATTTTTACGTTTAAATCTTTTTGATATTTTTAATTACGATTGTTTTTAATTCAAGCTGAAAGTAAGCCCTACATGCCTTTGAATCATAGCCTGTGTAATAAGATTTGCATCATAAGCAAGAAAGAACGTAATTATTTAATAACCCCTTTCATATCTCCTTATAAATAAAAGTAAATTTAATGCTTATTATATAACTTAACTAAAATAACAATTTTTTTGTTAATTATTTATGTTGTCTATAATTTATTTTATCCTAATATTTCATTGACATTTATTATCAAAAATGTTATAATATTTTTACATTGGTTTTTATGGTCACTCAGAATTCAAAGCGACTTTACCAAAATAATTATTACTAGGAGGAAACATTCAAATGCCAAAAACTTCATTTTCTGGAAAGGAAAAGCTCATAGCATATATCCTTTCTGAGAATCCCGAGGTAAAAATTGAAGTTGCAGACCTCGGAATACTCTTTGTAGACGTATTTCCCGAAACACTCAGACTTCCTTCCTCATTCTACTTTGAGGAAAAAGGATCTAATCCGCGTGTTTCCGAGGTTACCAATGAAAAAAATGTTGGTAACGGCAGCAAGGTAATTCGCTTAAAAATAATCAAGAAAGGAACCGCTATAAAGAAATGACAAAAAAGCAGGAAATACTTCTCGATGAAATAAGACAGCTTAATCCTTCGGCCTCAATAACTGAAACAATAGATAATATTGTGGAGGTTTCAGGAATGAATCCTTCAAAACTTCTCCTTCCCAAACCTTTTTATTTTAAGGGAAGAAAGATAACGAACTTCCATGCGACAAAGTCGAAAGCATGTGTGTCGTTAATCGTGATAAACATGTAACAAATAAAGGGCAGTCAGCTTAGACTGTCCTTTTTCTTACATAGAGCAAATTATTTTTTTTAGTCCTACTTCAAAATCCATTTCGCCACTTTTAGTAGCCTCATCATATTTATCAAACGACTTCATTATAGTCTTTAGTTCATCTATTCTATACTTATCAGACGTTTTAGACAACTTTTGAAATACGTATGGATGTATTTGCAGTTTAGTTGCAATATCATTTTCCTTTTTTGCTTTTAAAATTTTAATCATATACATTTGCTTTACCTGTTTATACAGCATTATATATATTTTCACAATCGCCTCTTTTTGAATAAGAAGTTCGTCCAATAATAAAATTCCATTTTTATGATCTTTATTTACTATAAAATCTAACATATCAAATATTTTCGCATTTAACGTTTTTACACACACTTTATCTATTGTTTCTTTATCTACTGTACTACCACTACCCTTGTACAAAACAATTTTATTTAATTCATTTATTATATTTGCCTTATTCTCACCACAAACTTCAGCCATATATTCAGCTGTTTTATAATCTATGTTCAGAGAACATTTTTCAAGAATTTTTATTATATAAGCTATGATTTGCTTTTGATCCATAAACTTAAACTCTTTAGTTTCAGCAATTTTTGATAATTTTTTATATTCAGAAGTCCTTTTATCAACGCTATCTTCTATTATTATATAAGTCTTTCCGCTTTCCTTCTCTTTCGCTATAAAATCTACGTCAAATTTTAATTTAGTATTTTTCATAATTATTAGTTTTTCTTCACCAAAAAAAGAAACACCAGAAGAAATTTGTTCTAAATTTTGTACATTTTCACTATCTATATAAAATAAATTTATTCCAAGTTCTAAATTTCCAAATTCTTTTTTTATTTTCTGAACATTTTGCTCAATATCATATTTTTCCTCACCATAAAAAAAGTATATTTTTCCCATATCTTTTCTCCTCTTAACAAATAAAGCTACAATATATTTTTTAAGTTAGTTATTTCCTCTAGTGCTCTATTTGCCATCATTTTATATCTTTCTTTTTTGTCCTTTATTTTCTCATCTAATGGTTTTAGTATTCCAAAATTCGCGTTCATTGGTTGAAAATTCTTATTCTCTGTTGAAACATATTTTGCAAGGCTACCAAGCATTGTATTATCTGGAAATTCAATATTTTTACCTTTCATATTTTCAATAATTGATATTGCAACTATAAGTCCGGATGCAGCTGATTCAACATATCCTTCTACACCAGATATTTGTCCTGCAAAATATATATTTTTGTTTTCTTTTAGTGCAAAATTGCTATTAAGTAGTCTTCCCCCATTTATATATGTATTCTTATGCATTACACCATATCTTATAAAATTAGCATTTTCAAGACCTGGTATCATGCTAAATACTCTCTTTTGCTCTGGAAAGCTCAAACTTGTTTGAAATCCAACCAAATTATACATAGTCTTTTCTTTATTTTCAGCTCTTAATTGTACAACTGCATAATTTTTTTCCCCTGTTTTAGGATTGTCAAGTCCAATAGGTTTAAGAGGCCCAAATACCAACGTCTTTTTACCACGTTTTGCCATCTCTTCAACTGGCATACAACCTTCAAATAATATTAATTTATCAAATTCATGACGATTAGCTCTTTTAGCATTTATAAGTTCATTATAAAAATTTTCATATTGTTCTTTATTCATAGGAAGATTTATATAATCTCCACCCATTTTCTCCCCATATCTATTCATTTCATATGCTATCTCCATATTAATTGATTCCCTCTCTACTATAGGGGCCGCTGCATCAAAAAAGTATAGACTATCCTCTCCAATTAATTTAGATATACTTTTCATTAACTCATCTGAAGTCAAGGGTCCTGTTGCTACTACAACTATACCATCTAAACTTTTAATATCTTTTACTTCTTCACTAATTATCTCAATGTTTTTATTTTCCTTAATTTTTTTTGTTATATAATCAGAAAACACATCTCTATCTACAGCCAGTGCTTGTCCTGCTGGAATTTTTGCAATGCTTGCAGCTTCAATAAATATACTCCCAAACATTTCCATTTCTTTTTTTAATAAACCACACGCATTAGTAATTTCTTCTGACTTTAATGAATTACTACAAACAAGTTCTGCAAAGTCATCTGATTTATGTGCCTCACTTTTTTTGCTTGGTTTCATTTCATACAATTTTACTTTTATTCCATTTTTAGCAAGCATATATGCACACTCACATCCTGCAAGCCCTGCACCAATTACGTTTACTTTAATATTATTTTTATCCAAGATATACCTCCAATTAATACCTGATATATTATATACTAATTATAGCTTTTTTTCAAGAAAAAACGAAGTGAGAAAATCTCACTTCGTCATGTATAAAAGTATACCTGCATATTAATTTTTTTGAATAAACCAAAGAGAAACGCTAAATAAATTTATTTATCATATCTCACGTCCTTCCTATAAGTTAAAAACTGATTCCTGCACATCCATATTCATAGGCATGCACCTCCTAAAAAAATTATTCTTCAAACTCAAAACTTTACTTATTATATTATATGAATATGTTATCATAATAGTTAAAATAAATCAATAATTTTTTCGATTTTTTGCGATTTTTATTTACCATTTTCATTTTTTTCTTTTTTAGGTTTATTCCATGAGATATAATCACACTTCGAGTCCTCTTTATTTGTATTATTTTCACAAACATAAAAATTTCTTCTATTTTTAGTTTTCTTTATAAGTACTTTTCCACCACAATTTGGACAAGGTACATCTATGCTTTCTACTAAAGGTTTGGCATTTTTGCATTCTGGATATCCAGGACAAGCTAAAAATTTGCCAAATCTACCTTGTTTTATAACCATATTTCTTCCACATAATTCACATTTGATATCTGTTTCTTGTTCTGGAATTTTTACTTTTTCTATTTTATCTTGTACTTCTTCTAAATTTTTTATGAAAGGATTATAAAATTCTTTTAACATTTTTATATAATCAATTTTATTTTCAGATACTAAATCTAAATTTTGTTCCATATTTGCTGTAAATGAAATATCTACTATATTGCAAAAATTCTTTTCCATAAGATCGTCTACTATTTCACCAAGTTGAGTTGGAACAAGATATTTTTTATCTTTTTCTATATATACTCTATCAAGCAAAGTAGAGATTGTTGGAGCATACGTACTTGGTCTTCCTATTCCCTTTTCCTCTAATGTCTTTACCAAACTTGCCTCTGTATATCTTGCTGGTGGTTCTGTAAATTTTTGCTCTGAAATTAATTTCTTTTGTTTTAATATATCATTAATTTCAATGTCAGGCAAAATTCCAATATCGTCATCAGATGAGGCTTCATCTGTAGATTCTATATACAATACCATAAAGCCATCAAATTTAACTTGACTACCATTTGTTATAAAAATATAATCATTAACATTTATTGTAATTTTCTTTGTATCATATATGGCTGTTGACATCTGGCTAGCTAAAAATCTATTTAATATTAGTGTATATAATTTCTGTTCATCTTTTGGAAATGATTCGTATACTTCACTACTTTTGGAAAGATCACTAGGTCTTATCGCCTCATGGGCATCTTGTGCATCTTTTTTAGTTTTATAGAATCTATTTTCATAGTATTTTACTCCATATTTTTTTACAATATATTCTTTTGCCATATCTCTTGCTTCATTTGATATTCTAGTAGAGTCAGTTCTCATATACGTTATATATCCAGATTCATACAGCCTTTGAGCAATCATCATTGTTTTTTTAACACTAAATCCAAATTTTCTTGAAGCATCTTGTTGAAGTGATGATGTTGTAAATGGTGGAGCTGGATTTCTCTTTTTCTCTCCTACTTTTATATCTACAACCTTATATTCCCTTTTATCTATATTTTTTAAAATTTCATTTACTTGCTCTTCATTTTTTAATTCTATTTTTCCTTTTGTATTACCATAAAACTTAGATAATATTTCTTCTTTTCCTTTTAATAGTTTTGCTTCTAACGTCCAGTATTCTTGTTTTTTAAATTTCCTAATTTCTCTTTCTCTGTCCATTATAATACGCATCGCAACTGACTGAACCCTACCTGCACTAAGACCTTTTTTTACCTTTTTCCACAACACTGGTGAGATTTTATATCCAACGATTCTATCTAATATTCTTCTTCCTTGTTGTGCATTTACTAAATTTTCATCAATAGTTCTTGGGCTATTTATAGCCTTTTTTACTGCATCTTTCGTAATTTCATTAAATTCAATTCTGCATTTTTCTCTCTCATCAATCTTTAGCATATTTCTAAGATGCCAAGCTATAGCCTCCCCTTCACGGTCAGGGTCAGTAGCAAGATAAACTTTATCTGCTTTTTTAGCTTTATCTTTTATCTCCTTAATTATTTTAGCTTTTCCTTTCATAGTTATATAGCTTGCTTTAAAGTCATTGTCAACATCAACGCCAAGTTTACTAGATGGCAAATCTATTATATGTCCTTGTGATGCTATAACCTCATAATTTTTTCCTAAATATTTCTTTATTGTTTTTGCCTTAGAAGGCGACTCAACTATAACTAGATTATTTGACACTTTATTCTACCTCTTTACATTTATTCATTCCTAAATTATATCATAAAAGTAATTCAAGTCAATCTTTATAAATTATATTTAATAAATTTGTTATGCATCTTGTAGCCATTTGAGCCTCTTCAATACTATTTCCAGAAGCTCCTACTTCTACTAAAAGAGAGTATTTATTTAAATCTTGATTATAGATTGAATTTCTTATATACATAGTTCTAAAAAGTCCCGGATAAATTTTTTCCCCTATATACTGCAACTTTAGTGCAAGTTTTAAATTATCTTCAAAATAAGGATTTTTATTATCTCTACTTCCTGCTCCTATAACAAGCATAATTCTTGCGACTTCAACTCCCCTAATATTTACTGTTGGTCTAAAATCAAGATTTTCTATTGCATCTCTGTGTACATCTATTGCAAGCCCAAATCCTCCATAAGAAGAAATAGCATTTTGTAAAGTAATTCTTGATTTTGCATATGCACTAGTATATGTTCCATAATCATGCGGAGTTGTATCTTGAATTGAGTTAAACCCTTTTTCATTTAAATTATTATTTAGTTCTTTAGCTATTCTTAGCATATTATAATTTGCATCAGTAGTTCTCCTTGTACCAGTATACTCAAATGTAAATTTTTCTGAATTTGCATAAGACTCTGATGTATGTGTATTGTAAAGTAAAATTTTATCACTTTTTTTAGTTAAAATTATATTAGAGTCAGATATCAATTTACTATAATCTATATCTTTATTATATGAATAATTTATTATAGATAAATTACCGACAAATGCCCTTTGAATACTAGATGTATTTTCAGTTATATTAGTCGCCTCAACTGAGTTAAATACACTTAGCTCATCTTCTATTTTACACATATCATCTAATATTTCATATTCTGAATGATATTCTTTTACATTTTCTATATTATCATTTTTATTATTTTCTTCATTTATTACTATATCTTCAACCTTATAGTTTTTAGAATTAAAAATACTAAATAAAGATAAACTTGCTTTAGCTATACTATATGAGGTTTCTGCTTGTCTGAAATTTGTTGAAATATAATAAATATATTTTGGATTAAAATATAAAACAAGTAATATGATAGTTCCACTCATAAATATAACTATTTTATTTATATTTATAGCAAAATTTATCTTGTTAAATTTATTTTTATATGAATGTAAATTAATTATATTTTTAACTTTTTTGTTTATTAGATTTAGAACATTTGTAAAAAAAGAAATCATAATATTTAAAACATCTCCTGTTCTAATATATTATGATTTAAACTTTTTATTACTTATTATTGTTCTAATAAATTATTAATTTCATTATTATATTTTTCCAATAATTTAATAGATTTTTCTTTTAAGTCTAATACTTCTTTTTTCACATCAAGTAATTTCTCTTTTTCCATTTCTATTAAACTTTCTATTCTATCTTTTTCTTGAAGAGCTTCAGCCCTTGCATCTTCAATTATTTTTCTTGCTTGATCTTCTGCTGTTATTAAAGCATTGGCAACTTTTTCTTGGCGTTCAACATAGTCTGTTTCATATCTTTCTAATTTCTTTTTTATTATAGTTAGCTCATTTGCAACTCTATTTGAATCAGATTTTTCAGATTGAAGTTTACTTTCATATTCTGCTTTTAAGGCTTTTATATATTCTTCAACTTCTCTCTTATCGTATCCAAACATTTCACTGCCAAATTTCTTATCGTTGTCCATTTTTACTACCTCCATGCTACGTTTATACTACGGAAACATTATATCAGAGATTGCTATTTTTTTCAATATTTTTTCAAAATAAAATGAGATATGAAGCAACATCTAACATTATTTTTAACTCTGTTATTAACTTATACTCTAAATTCCCTTTTTAGTCCATATTTTTCCTACTTTTTAGTTTTTAAATTTTAACCGAATTTCCAATTAAAAAATGTTATATTTTTAAATAGATTTTAGTTTTGTAATTTTATTAAATTAATTATTTTAAATAATGTAAAAAAAGTGTTACATAATAAACTTTTTCCCATTTATTATGTAACACTCTTACAATAATTTTATTCTTCTATTTTAGCTATTTGTTGTCCCTTATAATCAAAATATCCTGTAGTTAATTTTAATGCTGGAACTGTCTTATAAGCTGAAGTATATTTATCTTTTTCAAATCTAAATATTTCCTTATTATTTTTTATATCAAATAAATACATATCACCTTTTGCATTATCTGTTATAACAACATGATCATTTAAAACTAACTCTATATTTGCAATATTCTTTATAACTGAGTTACCTTTTAAATCTAACAGGTCATATACTCCATTATTAGACTTAGAAACTAATATATAATCATTAAATGTTGATTCTGTATTAAGTGTATGAATAGCAATATTATTTCCAAGTACTATTTCTTCTCCATATATTGTATAAGCTACTTTATTAGAATCAGAATTTACAATTAGTGCATATTTTGGATAAACTTTATCTAAAGTAACATCTTCTTTTACTTTTTCAAATTTAAAATTAAATAAATCTGTTTTTTGTGATTCTATGTTTACAAGTCCGAACATATAACTATATTCTGTCATTGATTCTGATGAATATTCATATCCATCTATTTTCTTTACTTGCTTTCCATCTTTATATATTTCTACAGCATCTTCCACATTATTTATTATATAAATTTCATCTTTATATGTTTTAAAGAATGCTGGTTGTCTTTCTGTTTCTAATACTTTATTAAATTTTCTGTCATATATCTCATAATAGCCTGAATTAGTTTCAATAGCTATATACTCATCAAATTTCATACTTAAGCTTTCTTCTTCTGCTATATAATCAACTTTTTTTACAATATTTCCATTTTCATCAACTAAAACAAAAACGTTATTTACACTATCTTTAATTATATTATACTCTACAGTTAGTCCTTCGCCACTATATACTTCTTTTCCTGTTTGAATATCGTATACCATTTGTGTATCGCCATCTACAATCTTAACTAAACCTTTATCTGAATTCTTATTTAGTCTTGTTCCAAATTCAATTGTTACATTGCTATTACTTGTTTCATATATGATAGCTTTACTAGTTGTTGCTATATAATATTTATCCCCTGATGTAACTTTCATAACAGGAACATCACTACCAAATGTTTCAATATTATCATATACGGTATCTAAAATTACATTTCCTTTATATGATAAGAGACCATATTTTCCCTCTTCATTTTGAACTATATATGAACCACAGAATCTATCATCTAAAATATCATAATATTTACCAAATTCTACTAAAATTTTATTATTTTTAGATACTACACCTTCAAGACCATCTTTTCTTGCATTTACACTATCATAAGAAAAAGATTGCATATCTGTATATTTTGAAAATGAATAAACTTTAGAATCATTTCCCATATAAATATAATTATCATTTTCGTCCATTCCTAGATATTCTATATCACTAGTTTTTAGCTTTTCTATATTCCTATCAATAATATTACTAGAAAATTTCATGATTAAAAATGCAGCTCCAACTACTACAACAATAAAAATTAAAACAAAAAATATTTTTTTCAAACTTTTCATTTTCATATATTTTCCTCCAAGATATACTTATACCAATATAATAATATAACAAATAAAAAAATTATTCAACATATTTTTTTTATTTTTGTGTTTTTTTAATTTTTTTACATATATAATCATTTTTTTCAAATAATATTTGTGGTGATTTTATGAATGAAAATATAAATATGACAGACGATCAATATAAAGACTACGTTGAAAAAAAAGCAAAAAAAAGTCCTATATTTAAAGATGTACTTCTAGCTTTCATCTCTGGTGGTGTCATCTGTATAATAGGTCAAATAATAATGAATATTTTTTTATATTATAATGTAGAAAAAGAGAGTGCAACAGCATTTACTTCAATAATATTAATCTTTATTGGTGCATTTTTAACATCCATAAACGTATATTCTACGATTGGTAAATATTGTGGCGCAGGATCTGCTATACCAATAACTGGATTTTCTAATTCGATCGTATCTCCAGCAATAGAATTTAAAACAGAGGGAAGAATTTTAGGACTAGGTGCCAATATGTTTAAGATAGCAGGACCAGTTTTAGTTTATGGGATTTCAACATCTGTAATAGTGGGATTTATATATTGGATAATTAAATTATTTTAGCATTTTATTTTAAGGAGGATATTATGAAAATAGGTACGCAAACCATAAAATTAGAAAACAAGCCAAGAATTATTTCAACTTCTAATATCGTAGGAAAAAAAGAAATGGATGGGCCACTTGGATCATACTTTGATGCCTATACAGAAGATGAATTTTTTGGAGAAAAAACTTTTGAAAAGGCTGAAAGTAAACTTATAGAAACTTGTTTAGACAACTTAATAAAAAAAGTAAAATTGGAAAATGAAGATATAGATTATATTTTCGGAGGTGATTTGCTTAACCAATGTATTGCGAACGCATTTTCAATTAAAAATTTTAACATTCCATATTTAGGATTATATGGAGCATGTTCAACTTTTGTAGAATCAAGTATACTTGCATCATTATTTGTTAATGCTGGTTATGCAGATAAAACTGTAAGTGTATCATCATCACACTTTTGTACTGCAGAAAGACAATTTAGATTACCACTTGAACATGGAAATCAGAAGTCTCCTACAGCACAATGTACAGTTACCGCTTCAGGTTCTATGTTATTTTGTAATAATGCTGATACTAACAACAAAAACCCTTGTGTAACTTATGTTACACCTGGAAAAATAGTAGATATGGGAATAAAGGATATGACAAATATGGGAGCTGCTATGGCAGGTGCTGCAATAGACACAATAATAACACATTTAAAAGATACTAAAAGAAGTGCTGATTACTATGATGCCATTCTAACTGGTGATCTTGGAGTGCTTGGGTCTGAAATACTTATAGATTTATGCCAAAAACAAGGATTTGATCTTTCAAAAGTTCATTTTGATGCTGGTAAAATGATATATGATATAGAGGCTCAAGATGCCCATTGTGGTGGAAGTGGCTGTGGATGTGTTGCCAGTGTTTTTACAAGTTATTTTTTTAATAAATTAAAAGCCCATGAAATGAATAAAATTTTAGTTGTCGCTACAGGCGCTCTAATGAGTACAACATCTTCGATGCAAGGAGATTCAATTCCGGGTATTGCTCATGCTATAGCAATAGAAAATGAGGTGTAGTTTATGTTTATGGAATACTTAAAAGTTTTTTTAGTTGGAGGAGCATTATGCGCAATAGGTCAAATTTTAATTGATAAAACCAAATTAACTCCCGCTAGAATTTTAGTTATGTACGTTACACTAGGTGTAATTTTTACAGCAATTGGAGTATATGGACCACTCGTAGAATTTGGAAAATGTGGCGCTACTGTTCCAATCTCAGGTTTTGGATACTCACTTTGTAATGGTGTAATAAAAGCAGTTGATGAAAAGGGAATATTGGGAATTTTTACCGGTGGAGTAACTGCAGCATCGGCTGGAATAGCTGCAGCAGTAATATTTGGTTATATTGCATCACTTTTTGCAAAACCAAAGACAAAATAATTTTTGTATATATATAATTTATTTACTAATAATATTTATGTGATTTATGGAGGTATATTTATGAATAATTTAAATCAAATAGAAATTCAAAACATAAGACATATTTGTGGACACGCAACTGGATTTTGCGACAAAATTGCTTATTATAAAACAATATGTCAAGACACAGAAGAGACAGAATGTCTAACAAAAATTTGTGAAAGTTTAACAAGCTTAAAAAATGAACTTTCAAATATGCTTTAGGAGGTATAAATATGAATGAAAAAACAGCAATTAGTGATTCTCTTTCTTCACTAAATTCAATAATTACATTACTTAACTACTCTATAGAACAATCTAATAATATGAACTTTAGAAATACTTTAATAGAAAATAGAAATAAACTGGAAGGATTTCAATGGAGTATATATCAAATTGCAAAGCAAAAAGGATATTATATACCTGCAGCTCCAGCAGGGCAAGCAGATATAGACGAAGTTAAAAACTCTATATCATAGTAAAAAGGGATCGCATATTAGCGATCTCTTTCTTCTACTTTTTTAGATTTAGAAACAACAGGTGATTTTTTTACTCTTTCATTTAGTTTAGTTTTTGCTTTAACTTCATCTACACTTTTAATTTTGGCTGGCGTCCTTGTAATTCCATATTTTTCTCTACTCTCAATGATAGGATTAAGTCTATATTGTATAAAATATTCAACATACATAGTTGTCGCTTCTTTTCTTGTCTTTTTCCTTCTAGTTTTTGTAGAATCTGTTGTACTAACCTCAAAAAATTCTCCATTTTCATAAACAAGTTGAGTGTTACCATCAGTATATATTACTTTGTTAGTAGCAGGCGGAATTTTAATTTTTTTCAATTCTTCTTCATATGCAGTAAGACTAGATATATCTTTTAGTGCCCTTTTAATCTTTTCCTCTTCTACCTTACTTTTTACATTAGCTTTTTTTATTATATCACTTATTTCGCTATCTTCTATTTTAAAAACAGTTACTTCTTTTTCACTCATACTTATATTTCCTCCACTACTTTTATACTTAAATCTATTATTTCTTCAAGTCTTTTAATATTATTTGAAAGATACAAAAAACCAATTAACGCTTCAAATCCTGTAGCTTTTTTATATGATACTACATCAACGTTTTTAGAAACTGTATTTATATTAGTGTTTCTTCCTCTTTTATAAATTTCTATTTCTTTTTCTGAAAGCTTATCTAAAATTAAATCTATTATTTTTGATTGTGCCTTTGCACTAACATAATTTATTGACTCTTTGTGTAACTTCCCTGTATTTTTATTTGCTCTCGAAATAAGGTAAGTTCTAATATATACATTAAAAACTGCATCTCCCACAAAAGCAAGATTTTGTTGTGAAATACTTTGCATATCTATATTTTTAATAAAGTCTTCCATTCTATCATCCCTATTCTAAAATATTTGAAAGATCAACATCAAAGTTTGCACTTTCTTTTTTTATAACATTTATATCTGAAAAAACATATTCCTGATTTATAGAAACTTGTTTTAATTTACTAAGTTCTAAAACACCTAAAAAAGCTGTTGCAACTTCAAGATTTTGACATTTACTAGTATTATACATTTCATTAAATACCATGGTATTATTGTTTTTTAAATAATTAACTATCTGAGTTACCTTATCTTTAACTGTGATTTTCTCATAAACTGCAATTTTATCTATCAAATTAGAATTTTTATTTATTTTATTCTCATTTCTTTTTAATATTGCTGTATACAAGTTATACATTTGATTACTATCTAAAGCTTGTCCTGTATATTCAGTTTTCTTATCGAATTTAATTTTTTCAAATGGTTTAGAAAAACTACCAAAATTATCTGCATATAAGCTACTTATAACCTCAGACACTTCTTTATATTTTTTATACTCTATAATTCTAGAAATTATATCTTCCTCTTTTACCTCATCTTCGGACTCATCTTTTTCCTCAACTTCTGGTAATAACTTTCTTGCTTTTATATCAAGCAGAGTAGAAGCCATTACAATAAATTCACTTGCAATTTCTATATTATTTTCTGTCATTTCATTAAGATATGATAAATACTTATCTGTAAGTTCACTTAAACTTATATCAAATATATTCATTTTATGCTTTGTTATCAAAAACAATAGCAAATCCATTGGACCTTCAAAATTATCTATCTTTATGTTATACTTTTCTTTGTTTAAAATTTCTTCTCTCATATTATAATCCTTATAACTACAATTAATCTATTTTATTGCGACTTCTAGTGCAAGTTTTATCATATTATTTAGTGCTACTTCCCTATCTTTTGCAGAAATTGATTGTTCTTTATAAACATTATCAACAACTGTCAGCATACATGCAGCCTCTCTACCTAAACTTTCTGCCACATTAAATAGGGCATATGACTCCATTTCTGCAGCAATACATTTTTGTTGGGTTGGTATTTTTTTTATAAAGTTTTTAAAATCTTCTGTATAAAGGTCAAACACTTCTGACGTAAATACATTACCTAAAGTTAATTCAATTTCGCTTTCTTTCGCAACATTTAAAATCAATTTATTTAAATTTTTAGACGCTGATATAATATGTTCATTAGAATTTCTAAAAAATTCTGCAAAACTTGAAGTTGAATATGAGTTGTCCACTAATATAGTGTCTAGTAAATTTAATTTTTGATCATATGCACCACAAGAACCTATTCTTATTATTTTTTTTACCCCATAAAACTTATACAATTCATAAGAATATATTCCCATACTTGGTATTCCCATACCACTTCCCATTACTGTAATCCTTTTTCCATTATATTCCCCAGTATACGCATACATAGCTCTTATTTTATTTACACATACAGCATCTTTTAAAAAGTTTTCTGCTATATATTTTGCTCTCATCGGATCTCCTGGCATTAAAACCACTTCTGCTATCTCATCTTTTTTTGCTTCATTGTGAATTGTAGGCATAAAAAACCTCCTAATAGTTATCTATATCAACTCTAAAACCTCTTTTATATAAGTATTGCTTCATTTTTAATTCGTCCATATTCTTTAATTTAGAGTACTTTAATTTTTCAACTACTTTTGACTCATAATCATTTTCACGCAATACTTCTATTTTTTCTTCAATTATATACTTTTTTATTCCCTTTTGCAATAGCTTTTGTTTTATTTCAAAAATAGAAAACTTAAATAGACGCATATTTTGTCTAATATATGCGTCTACATAATCATTATCATTTATGTAATTTAGTTCCTTTAAGTATTCTATTACCTGCTCTGCAATCTCTGCATCACAATTTGACAAAACAAGCTTTTCTCTCACTTCTGATTCAGTTTTTTTGGATATCCCCAAATACTTTATCGCCTTTATTCTTGCTTCTTCAAAATCCATAAATACTCCTTATTCTTCTACTTCGTCGCTAATTGCAACGTCCTCTACTTCTTTTATTCCGCCCATACTTTTTTCAAATGCAGCATTAAAGTTATCTCTAACTTTTTGTTCTATTTCTTTCATAATTTCAGGATTCTTTAATAAGAATTCTTTTGCATTTTCTCTTCCTTGACCTATTTTTTCTCCATTGTATGCAAACCATGCTCCACTCTTATCAACTATATCCATATTAACTGCAAGATCCAAAATACATCCTTCATTTGATATACCTTTTCCATAAATTATATCAAATTCTGCTTCTCTAAATGGAGGAGCAACTTTATTTTTAACGACTTTTACTTTAGTTCTTGATCCTTTAACTTCACCATTCACTTTAATAGCTTCTTGTTTTCTTACTTCAAGTCTTACTGAAGAATAAAATTTTAATGCACGTCCACCTGGTGTTGTTTCTGGATTTCCAAACATTATTCCTACTTTTTCACGTAACTGATTTATAAATATGGCTACTGTTTTAGATTTATTAAGAACACCTGTAAGTTTTCTTAGAGCCTGTGACATAAGACGAGCTTGAAGACCCACATGTGAATCTCCCATTTCTCCATCAATTTCTGCTTTTGGAACTAAAGCTGCAACTGAGTCTATAGTTATTATGTCTACAGCACCACTTCTAATTAATTGTTCAGCAATTTCTAGTGCTTGTTCACCAGTATCTGGTTGCGCAACAATTAAATTATCTATATCAACACCCAAATTTCTAGCATATACTGGATCTAGAGCATGCTCTGCATCTATAAAAGCAGCAACTCCCCCAAGTTTTTGTGCTTCAGCTATTGCATGTAGTGCAACTGTTGTTTTACCTGATGATTCAGGGCCATATACTTCTACTATTCTTCCTCTTGGAAATCCACCAATTCCAAGTGCTATATCAAGGCTTAAGGCTCCTGTTGGAATACAGTCTACTGAAACTGTAGCTACCTCCCCAAGTTTCATTACAGAACCTTTTCCAAAATTTTTTTCGATTTGTGCCATAGCTATATCTAAGGCTTTTTTTCTTTCTTCTGATATCATATATCCATCCTCCAAACATTCGTTCATTAAGATTATACTATTTGTTTTTTGTTTTGTCAATAGCTTTCATAAAAGAAATTGAAGAAAAATATTTTTTAATTTTTCTCCAATTTTTTTGTTATATTATAATGATGTTTCATTATTAATCTTATCTATTTCTGTTGATATTTGAGCGTTTATTGGTCTTATTGAATTATCTGGTATTCCAAAAAAGTATCCCTGAACATACCTTATGCCAATACTTTTTAAAGTAACAAGTGTTTGTCTATCTTCTACTCCAACAGCAACAACTTCTACTCCTTTTGCCATACAAGATGTAACAACAGTTGAAAGGTACCTTTGCTTTTCACTATCTACAGTTATATTACTTAAAAATGATACGTCAAATTTTATAAAATCTGGTTTTAGTATATCTAATTTATCAAGAGATATGTTTCCTATTCCAAAATTATCAAAAGATACAAAACCTTTATGCTCATGTATAGTTTTTATAGTAAATGCTAGGTCTGTTTCATCAATATTTGAATAATTTTGAAATTCTAATACTATTTTATTTCTATCCATCATATCATACATTCTTGGTTTATTAATATATTTATTATAACTTTCGTAATCTATATTTACAAATATTTTATTTGATTCAGTACTATCCACCTTTTCAAAATCGCTTATAGCATTTATCATAAGTACTTGTTGTATCTTGTCAAATTTACTTCCTTTTTTAGCATAATTCATAAGGTCTACTATATTAACCTTTTTAGTATGTTTTATTTTTGAAAATAGCTCATATGCAGTAACGCGTTTATCTTGAAGATCAATTACTGGTTGATAATAAACAGATATATTTTTTCTATTTATAGTATTAATTAGAATTTCTTCGTATTCATCGTTTGTTATAAATTCTTCTGTTTCTTTTTGATTGTTAAAATTATTTAATGCACCTATATTAGCATCAACAGTTTCTGATATAACGTCTCCACTACTTATATTCATTGTATTATCATATGAGAAATAACTTCCTATAAACTCTAAATATTTCTGTTTTACTTGTTTGTATACCTCATATACTTCATCACATTTAGCTTTTGCATCAGCCTCTTTTACATCTAGTAAAAGATAAAATAATTTTTTGTTGTTCTTAAGTTCTGACGCTAAGAATTTCATGTTATCATAAGTAATTTCTCCTTGATTTATGTATTTATCATGATACTTTATTAAGTTAATTATTATAAATTTCTCGTCATCTGTAAAACTAAATCTATTAAGTATTGTTTCTGCCATTTTAGCAGATACATCCTCATGACCTGTAAAACTATCATTTCCTTGATCAGATACTGTCTTTACAAATGGTTTTCCTATATCATGAAGTAACATAGTCCACTTTAATATTTTTATTTCATAATCTCCAAGAGGAATATTAGTTTTTCCTGCATTGTATATAGCATGCAAAGTATGCAAAAACACTCCATATTTATGATATCTGCTATTTTGCTGACAGTTTATTACATTCTCTCCGAAATCATTACATTCAAAAAATTCAGGGAATTGTTCACTAAATATTTTGTCTTGGCTAATTTTTGTAAGTGTACTTATAACTTTTTCATCTTTTAGTATGCTCGTATAAATTTGAGTCAATTTTTCACTATCTTCTCTAAACATCTTAAGTTCTGATATAAGTTTATTTATTCTAGCTTTTTCTTTTATATCCATTATATCTACATCAATTGATTCAGTTTCAAAATCCCATATTCCTTCAAAGTTTTCCATCTAATCACTCCACTTTTATATTCTTCTACATCTATTTATTAATGATACTACATAAATTTAAAAAAAGCAATATAAAACGCCCCTTTTTTAAGAGGCGTTTTAATTATTTTATTATTTCTTTTATGTCTATTGTTTTCCCTTTCAGTTCCTTTTCTTTTTTCATATGTTCTGGGAAAATGCCCGTTTGTAAAAATAATATATGTTCTATCAACTTGTTTTTAGTGTCGCATGCTTTTATTTCCTTTAGTTTAGCTCTTTTCTCTGCATCTATGTAATACAGAATCGATGTTCCAAAATTATATTTTCCTACTTTGAAATCACTATCACCTAAATATCTTCTTATTTTTTCCTTTACTACAACTTTCGAAAAGAAAAATTTAATCTTTTCTTTGGTGACATGAACTCTAATTGGCAAATTATATTGTGGTAGATCCCATGCAACAACTACACTATTATATGAAGTAGCGCTTTGCATTATCCCGTAGTTTTTTAACTCTTTAGTCTTAGGAACAATCAAAAATGCAGAATATACAAGAATATCTTTAAAAATATATAACTTAACTTCATTACTAGATAAGTTTTTAATATACTCTATTTTTTCTTTATCAATCTTGTCATTAAAAAACGATGCTATATCCAGTTTTTCTCCCTTTTTCCAAGTAGATATAACACTACTTATAAGCCCATTCATATACCATTCAGATGACTCTATATAATATATAACTGTATCCCGTTCAATGTCCCCCTTCTTCATACCTATAAGTAAATTTTTGTGTTCAGAAAGTATAAAAAGATTAACTATAAAACGTTCGTAGACCTTAACAAATTTATTGCAAATAAAAATGTTAATTAATATCAGCTTCGAAAGGTTTAATCTTTCCAAATATCTTTTATTATAATTTTCTCTTATTGTCTTAGGAAATTGTATATCCTTAAGTTTTATAATATCTTCCATTTGCTGTGATTCTTCTTGACCAATATTTATATTTAAAATACCTAGTCCAGATTTTACAAAGTTGAAGTTTGAAGCATGACAAGTCCTTTCTATTTCTCCTATTTCATCAAGTTTGTCAAACATTGCTTTTATACAAGTTATAAGAACTTGTTTTACTTGTTTTTCAAATCCTTTATAGAAAGATTCAATTTTATTCAAAATTCTTTTGGTATCATATTTTCCTATAGTTCCAAAAAGGGATGAAGAAAAAATAACATCATTGATAATGTCAGGAGAAACATCTCCTACATATCCTTGTATCGTACTACGAAAGCTGTTAATTTCTCTTTTTAGCAACTCCTCATCATAGTTTATTTTTTTATCTTTTATATTTTCTAAGAAAAGATAAAATGATAAAAATTCAGACGTGATTTTTGCTCTTTCTATTTGAAATGCAAATTCTTCTTCTACTCTCGTACAAAGTGCTTCAAATATACAATCATCTGGACATCTTTGTAAAAGTTCTGTTATCTTTCTGTAGCTTTTCATAAAAGTTACTTCAAAATCTGGTCTCACTCAAAATACCTCCTATTTTAAATTAGTAATTACCTATTAAAAAAAACAAATTTACTTTATTATTATATCACATTATGTAAACTTTTTCAACATTTAACTCTTATTATAAAAAAGTTAGAAAGATGTCTTGACTTTACGTAAAAAAAAATGTATAATATACTAGTATTAATTATAGTGGTTAATCTGAACCCGGAAACTTGATTAACATACTATGTTTTAGGAGGAATTCAAATTATGAATAATACAACACATAGCGTAAAAGCTAGCGAAATTGAAAAAAAATGGTATGTGTTAGATGGAGAAGGAAAATCTCTTGGAAGAGTTGCTACAGAAGCTGCTAGACTTTTAAAAGGTAAACACAAACCAACTTATACTCCAAATTTAGATTGTGGAGATCATGTTATAGTTATAAACTCAGATAAAATAGTTTTAACTGGAAACAAATTAAATGATAAAGTTTACAGACATCACTCTGGTTACCCAGGTGGAATGAAAGAAACTTCTTATAAAGATATTATGGCTAACACTTCTGATAAAGCAGTATTACTTGCTGTTAAGGGTATGTTACCAAAAAATTCACTGGGAAGAAGTATGCTTACAAAATTAAGAGTATTCAAAGGTAGCGAGCATTTACATGAAGCTCAAAAACCTGAAACTTGGGAATTTTAGGAGGAAATAAAAATGGCAAAAAAAGAATATATTAAAGCTACTGGAAAAAGAAAATCTTCAATAGCAAGAGTTAGTATAATTCCAGGAACTGGTAAAATAACAATAAATAAAAAAGATATAAATGATATCTACACTTTAGATACTTTAAAAGCTATAGTTTTAAAACCATTCACAGTTGCTAACATGATGGAAAAATATGATGTTGAAGCAGACGTCCATGGTGGTGGATTTGCAGGTCAAGCAGGTGCAGTGGCACACGGTATTGCAAAAGCTTTAGCTACAACAGACGTTGAAGTAAGAGGAGTTCTAAAAAGAAATGGACTACTTACTAGAGATTCAAGAGTTAAAGAAAGAAGAAAATACGGTCTTAAAAAAGCAAGAAAAGCACCTCAATTCTCAAAGAGATAGTAATTTTGTTAATTACAAAAAAATTAAACTCGGATTTTATCCGAGTTTTTTTAATCTCCAACAAAGTTTAGGCAATCATCTTTTGTAAGTCCCTCTACTCCTGTTATATTATAATAAGACGATGGTACTTCGCCAACTATTACACTTTCTGCTATTGTAATTTCATCTGTATATTCATTGTACTTTGAAAAAAATGGTGCTATTATTTTTACTTTTGTCTTTATATCTATTGATATTTTATGCCTAGTTTGATTTATACCGCTTTCTTCAAATTCAGAATTAAAATTAACACTAACATTACCTGTTGGAATCACTTTTATAGGAATTTTAGGTCCATATCCACTAAGTAGAGATTCTCCCAAAATACTTGCAATAGGGAACTTTATCAAAACTTCTTGAGTATTATCAAGCTTTGACTGAACACCCAGTGCTACATTACTTGCTATACTATTTAGTTCCATTACATTAGCATTAATTGCAGTTACCTTACCATTTTCATCTTGCTTTATGGTTACTAGTTTATCATACTCAACATTTCCAACTCTTTCTTGTATTGCACTATTTGTTGCATTTAACGCTATAGATTTAGCTGAGCTATCACAAAGCGCTAGTATCTTAGGTTCCAAATTATTATTTATTATATATATAATTAAAAATATCATTAATATTAGTAGAATAAAAAATATAGCTTTTTTCTTAAAGTTCTTTTTTGGGCTAAGAAGATCTGATAAATATACTTTTTTATGCATTGTATCTCCATATGCCCATGTATAATAAGCCATATATGCTTTATATACATCTGTATTACTCTCTCCTACAGTTTGAAATGTTTTGTGCTCCCAATTTTCTTGTGACAATCCTGCAAGTACTGCATATGTATATAAATATTTTCTAGTTTTGCCAGTAACTTTATATGATTTTGCTGTAGTTTTCTTTACATTGCTTATTGTTTCATCTTTTAATTTAACAATATTAAAATCATCTATATCTTTAACATCAATGATATTCACTACTCTATACCCAACATTTCTAGGTAAATTTCCTCCTTCAGTAGGTTCATGTGGATCTATACAATATGCAAATTTTGTATTATATGGAGCAGCTCCTGCTTCTAATTCTCCACCAATCAAATTAGAATAATCAACTTGCAAAAAACTTTTTTTATCTTTTTGTATCTTACCTATAACTTCTTCTATAGTACTGTCCTTATAAAAAAACTTTTTAGTATCAAAAGTTTGATCAACTTCAGTATCTGCATAAGACATATTCGATAAAATGTTGATAATAAAAGTCAAACTAATTGTGATTATAATGCCAAAAATAAATTTATATTTTATTTTACTCACTCACCTTTTCCTCCTTCCTTCTAATAATATATATAACTATTGCTGCTGCAATTAAAGTAATTAATATTGTTGATATTGCAATTACTACTGCAACACCTGTTCTTACAGATATAAGAACCTCTGCTGTACTAATATCATCTTCACCTTGTTTATTATTATTTTCTGTAGAATCTACATCTTTTATATTTAAATCATTAGATGATTTAGCTATTTCTGCTGTATTTATTGTTGTCCCTGTATTATTTTCTGTCATAGATTTTGTTAACACTAATGTTATAGATTTTGTTTCTCCTGGATTTATAATGTTATTTGTTAATTCTGTATTTTTTAATTGGCTTCCATTTGGAGCATACCATGTTTTATTTAGTTCTGAACTAAATTTCATATCTGATGGCATATAATCTATAATTTCGTTAGCATATCCTGCTATTTCTCCTTCATTTGTAACATCTATTCTATATTCTACAATTACTGTTGAACCATTTATTTTTTTAGCATCAATTTCTACTTTTGCTAATTTTTCTTTTTCGTATGATATAGTTTTTGTTCCAGCACTATTTTGTACTATAACTTTGCTTACATATTTATCTAATCTTAAATCAAATGTTTTGTTTTCTACTAATCCTGCATTAAGACCACTTATAGAATTATTATTTATTGTAACAATGTCTGTTATTCCTGCATTTTTTCCATTTACACTTTGAACATTTATATCTGAATTAACCTCTTCTGATATTCCATTTGCTTTATAAATTGTAGGTGTATATTTAACTGTATCATATTCAAATTCTACTATGTATTGACCATTTTCTATGTTATTAAATGAATATTCACCTATTGCATCTGTTTTTGTAGATGCTTTTTCTGATAAATCTGAATTTAATAGTTTTACAGTAACGCCACTCATTTTTTGCTCTTGACTATCTTTTGCACCATTTTTATTAGCATCTTGCCATACAGCTCCTGAAATTTTGTTATTTTTATTGTTTTCTTTGTTTGGTTCGTTATTGTTATTATTATCTTCATTATCTACTAAGTTTTTCAAAATGTGAGTCATATCATTTATCTTTATTTCTCCTATTTCTAATACTACTATATCAGGACTATTTGTAATTTGAGCTTCAAATCCTTCATTTTCATCCACTGTAGTTTCTATAACTAATTGTAATTCCTTTCCACTTTTAAATTCAAATTCTTCTAATGCTGTAATATTTTCTTCATCTATATCTTCAACTAAAGTGGTTTTTCCATCTAATAAATAATACACTTTATTAATAACAAGACCATAAGGAATACTGTCTTCTATTCTTCCAATCGTAACATCTTCCTTTGAAATATTTTTAAGAGTTATGGTATATATTAATTTATCTCCTGTCTGAACATATGAATTGTTACTTATATTAGCTGTTTGTTCAGCAGTTACAAAATTCATTTCTCCACCTAACTTAATTGTAGTTATATTAGAAGTATAATTATTTTCTCCTATTGTAACATTACATTTATTTAATAATACATCTGGTGCACCTTTTGTAATAACTATATATCTTGTACCTTTTTTATGTATTGTTGTCATCATTTTTCTAGTTGAATCAAATGGTATTTCTGCCACTCTTGGCATTTCTCTATATAATTCAACTTTATTATAGTTGTATTTTAATGCATTTTGTACTAAAGCTATTTCTGTAGGCTCTCCATTAATTTCTGTTTTTCCCTTTTCATATACAATATTGCTATCTGTACACATTGCTCCCAGTCTTGTTGCTAACATTTTGTCTTTTGCATTTATTTCTACAACTGTCATTTTATTTTGAGTTAATGTTCCTGTTTTATCTGAACATATTACTTTGCTACATCCTAATGTTTCAACTGCTGGCAATTTTCTTATTATGCTATTATTTTTTGCCATTTTGCTTACACCTATTGATAACATAATTGTAACAATTGCAGGCAAACCTTCTGGAATTGCTGCAACTGCTAGTCCTACAGATGTCATAAACATTTCTATTGGGTCTATTTTCTTTATCATTCCTATTGCAAATATTAGCACACATATTGCTAAACATACTATTCCAAGTATTTTTCCTACTTGTGATAGCTTTTTTTGTATTGGTGTTTCAGGTGTTTCGTCTTCCATAATCATATTAGCTATTTTTCCAACTTTAGTATTCATACCTGTTTCTGTTACTACTGCTTTTCCATGACCATTTACAACTATACTTGCCATAAATGCCATATTTAGCATATCTCCTAGTGGAATATCTGGTTTTGCTATCATATTTGCATCTTTTAGCACTGGCTCTGTTTCACCTGTTAAGCTTGATTCTTCTATTTTCAGATTATGGCTTTCTATTAATCTACAATCTGCAGGTACTATGTTTCCAGCCTCTAAAATTACCATATCTCCAGGAACTAGTTCTTTTGCATTTATATCTTTTGTTTTTCCCTCCCTTATTACTTTTGCCTTTGGTGGTGTCATCTGTTTTAGTGCTTCTATTGCTTTTTCTGCTTGAACTTTAAATTCTGCAACACTATATCTTTCTGTTGGAGATACTATATCTATCATATAATGTTTTATTCCTTGCATTTCTTCTAAAGTTGGTTTTGCAGTTCCTATATTCATTTCCTTATATATTTGCATAGAATCGCATGAAACAATTTCTCCATCTATTTTTTTAGCTAATTGTATAGATAATGCTGTTTTACCTGATGCTGTTGGACCACATATTACAATTACTTTTTCTTTTTTGTCCATTTTATTTTCTACTTCTCCTGTTCTAATGTTTTATATGTATTAATTATTCCTTCTTGAGTAGTTTTCATATATCCACATTCTATAAATGTGCAAATAATAAATATTACAAAAATTATGATAAATCTTTTTGATACTACTTCTTTTTCTATCTCATTTTCATTTATCTTATCTAAGTTTTTTGCAATTATTGGCATTAATATCAAACCATTTATTCCAGAAAAAATTGCAACTATTGTCAGTGGTGTTGCTGAGGGATGTAAGCAATCTGAAT